>Ga0316203_1001358_pt1 | contig 17903 bp, 16 predicted proteins | sample 6monrhotite_MG_FD_204940 | JGI IMG/M metagenome (GOLD analysis project Ga0316203, IMG submission 204940) | Microbial mat bacterial communities from mineral coupon in-situ incubated in ocean water Damariscotta River, Maine, United States -... | ecosystem: Environmental > Aquatic > Marine >... | reverse complement strand
CATCTTTCTTGAAGTCATCACTGAAACGTATGCCTGACATCGTATCTCTCCCTTGCTTCCAAAATTACCAAGCAAGGTGTCTACAAATCTAGGGGCATCTCACTTCTTCCACCGGCTTCATTGTGTAGATTGTGAAATCTCTGTGAGGCTATGGGCCAAGGCGCACAACGTGACGGTGGATTACTACCACTCGTACTTTGACGTAACCGGAGCCAACCGAACAAAGAATAAGCCCAAAGCTCCACGTCGTGCACTGACCAAGATCGATCTCGCAAACGGCAATGCCATTATTCCTGATGCTGTATTTCAACTATCTTGGCCCACTGGCGAATGCCGCTTATTCATCCTGGAAATGCATAACCAAAATCGCAGCAAACGCATACATGACAAGTTAGCTGAATACCGTTACGCCATTAGTGAAGGTGCTTTCAACAGACAGTTCAACTACGAACACGCACCACGAATTTTGGCTGTATTTGAGAATGAGAGGTTCTTGGAATTAGCTCGGAAACGAATGCTAGAGGGCGGAGCATTCAAACCTGACTTTGCGCCATTTTTCTTTTTAGGGACATTGGAAGGGGTAAACACAAATTTATTGTCCCACTGGCAAAACATAAGCGGAATAAAGAAACATCTATATTAATCAAATTCATTGGAGGTGAGCATGGGCTACAACCGCTGGAGTTATCTAGAACGGCTAAAATGGATACTGCTCGGCAATATAGGAAAGCTAATTTTATCTTTTTTTGCATTTGCGATCCTAGTCCAGTTTCCGGAAGCAACGTCGTATATTGCTCAAAAAATTCGATGGGCAATTAATTTATTAACAGATGTCATTTCTAAGAATATTGGTTTTCTATCTGGCGTATTGGTGACGGTCACGATTGGATACTTTAAAGATCGCATCTATTTATCTAAGCAAACGAGAAGCGCGGGTCGAGCACTCCGAAGTGAAGTCAGCTCACTGATGTACTCGGCGAAATGGCATTTAGAAAAACTCGAAAAGTGGGAAACTTACGAAACACCGCACGAGCAACGACAACAAGAACTCCGCTACGCTTTAAAGCGTGGGGATAAAATTGATTACCCAACTCCGCTGTTCAAAGGCGATAAACAAATTCATTTTTTTCAAGCAAATGCATCACTAATATCACAGCTACATGTTCCATACGTTTTGCAAGGAGATGATATTGTTCGGCTTTCCAGTCAAATAAATGATTTCATAAAAAATTATGCCTCCTTGTACTCCAAACTTCAGAAAGTCGAAGAAGAAACTCGAATCTTGTTATCTCTCTATGAACCTGAGCAATGCGAAAAAATCAAAGATGCTGTCTACGCATATTCCAATGAACTATCTGAATACAAAAAATCAATAAAATGGTTTCGAGATCAGTGCTCAACGCTTGCTGACGTATTACGAAGAATGTAGACAATAAAATGGGGTGACCAAGTGTGCACCTCAGCCACCCCAAGCCCCTCTGAAGGAAGAAGTGTCAGTGTGTTTTAGACGTATCACGTTCGCTGATACGCTTTGCAATCCATGCGTCGACCTCTGACAACACCCACGCCACTCGATTCTGGCCAAGCTGTATCCTCTTTGGAAAGCGCCCTGCCTTCTCGAGCCGTGCAATGTGCTGAGGTGTGTATGGAATGCCACAGACAGTCCTCAACTCCTTCTTGGTAACGAGCTTATTATCAAACTGAGCCATCGGATTTCTCCCATAAGGGAGGCATCGCGATGCCTCAGGTGGAACAAGCCGCACCGGTAGGCACATCAATAGTATTTTCGAATTGATCTGCCGTCCAGATTGTTGAATGTAAATATAGAAAACTACTATAAAGTGCTCCGTGTAATCCTGGCTTTATCATGGCCAGAACGGAGAGGAAGATCATTTGGAACGCCTAAACGACCTAGAAGCTATCACTCATCAAGTCAGAACGCCTCGATCCAGAGATAATATTCATGAGGCAATCAACGCTTACTATGGTGGGGCCTATCGGTCAGCTATCGTTTCGACATGGATTGCGGTTGCAGACGATATAATCGAAAAAATTAAAGAACTCGCAGCATACGATGACCCGCTAGCAAAGCAGCTTGCGGACGATCTCCATAAAAACGTTTCACAACGTAAAATTCCTTGGCTTCAGAAATTCGAAGAAGACCTGCTTGAACGAGCATTGAACGATTTTGAGTTTATTGGCACAGAACAAAAGACAAACCTTGACCGGATAAAACAGGACCGCAATCACTGTGCCCACCCAGCGTATACACAATCAGGAGCGCTCTTTAACCCAGCCCCTGAATTAGCACGCACTCACATCATTCATGCCATCACCGACCTGCTGCAACATGCGCCTGTCAGAGGAAAGAGCTCCACCAAAATTATTGTGGAAGACATCATGGGAGAAGGTTTTCCGGCAACAACTCCAAGTGCAGCAGGTGCCTTCCTAAATACAAAGTACCTAGAATACGCAAAGGCCTCTCTTACCAGCAATCTTCTAAATTTATTGGTTAAAGCCGTTCTCAAAAGGCTCCCCGACTGGCAAGGAAACTATGATCGAGCTGTTCTGGCCTTACTCGGGATTGCAGAAGTGAAAAGTGAAGTCTTTGATCAATGGATGCGAGAAAATTTTGAACGTATTACTTCTCAGCTGTCTGGCAAAGATGTGTACCGCCTGTTTGGTCTTGTTGTAGCTGACATTCGATATTGGGATTGGATGGGACAAGCTCAACGAATCCAGCTCATAGAGTTCTTTTCGAAGAAGAAACTCCCCAGTGCAAAACAACCGGCATCCTACGAAGATAAGGAAGGGTACTCATTCGCCCAGGCACTTTCTGATATTTTTGGAGCTATGACCTCAATTAAACAAGGGGAGTTTCTGGAAGAGCTTGGCATTCACAAATTAAGCGACCTTTTTGTATTGATGAGGGTTGGCGATCTCAAAGAGCCACTGATGAATGTGTTCTCTACACTATCAAGTGATGACAAGCTTGATGTGATATCAGAACGTCCAGCTCCATTTTTTATGCAAGAGGCGCTAGAACTTTACGCCAAAGCATCAAGCTTTCGCGGCGCAGAACATTTGGGGCAAAATATTCTACCGCCACTCGCGCGTTATATGTCTAAGGAAGACATTATTAACTTCCAAAATATCATTCTTGAGAATGGGCAAGTTTATGCAGCGTCTGGTACATGCGGCATTTTGATGGACTGGATTGATGAGCTCCAGAAACGGGATGATATTGACCTAAAGGCGCAGTTGGACTGGACTCAATTCTGCAATGATCTCACAGAGCAGTATGACAATTATGCGCCGTTTAAGTCCCATCTGATTGAAACTGGTATATTGAAAGCATAGCGCCAAACATGTAACCCGAGATCACTTTACGAAATAACAGCTACCCAAAGGCCTTGTTCATTATCACCAAAACAAAGCTTATGATCTAAAGCGTATTGCTCAATAGAATCCAGCAAAGGCACATAAGCTTTTTGGTCCTCCCACTCAGGATAATACGTACGCAACCGAGAGAGTGCTTTCTCTATGTGCGAAATTGAATCATAGAAACTTGAGGACACAATTTTCTTGGCGTTATGGTCATCAATCTCCTTAATCTCCATCTCTACTCCGTGAAGAACTCCGTAAAGATTGCCTAAGCACCTGAGTGTTTTATTAATGTGTGGCAATGTTTCCCTGAGCAAGCGATCAATATCGCTATGTGAGCGATAGTCACCAATTACATTTTTGATCTGCTCATCAGTGCATGAGATCTGAGTTGCTGCATCTTCCAAAGTCTCCGTCACAAATCCAGCTTTGGCTGATGAAGAACTCAAATAAGCAACGACGTAATCAGTCCAAACCCCCTGAACCATATCTTCAAAGTGCTGACGCCTTCCTTCAGGCCTCTGAAGTTCCTTCAGTGTATCATCACCAAACATTTGCCAACGGTTCGTTAGGTCATGGACCCGAATAAGCGCTCTATGAATACTGTGAATTGTTGACTGTAAAGCCGCCTCACCCTTACCTAGGAAACCATCCAATAAATCTGAATGGATACATAGGCTAACTTTAAACTCATCGTCTTCTGTTCCGCCCAAGATGATTGTTGAATGAGGATAGGGACGCACTTCCTCTCCCCAAATTTCGGCCGCGACATCTTCAATTTTGTCGGTAATCTTAACACTCACCAACCGACTTAAATTCAATGCATGGTTTCGAAATACATTCACAGCTGCAGAAACACCTTCCCCGACCTGACGGCAATCATCATCATTGGGATAGCCTTCTATGCTGACCGGGATAGATGGTTGCAGCTCATGAATTTTGTCTCTAGTTGGCAGTGATACAATACGTAAGGCATAAACATCCGATTGGAGCTGAGCTTCCTTTAACCAAGCATGACAGTAACGATCATCACTTCGAATAAGGTTCTCCAAGGCAGCTCTGTCATCTTGTGAAATATTTGTGCCTAAGATGATGCCTTCAATCGCTTCTGCAGGAAGTGAGAATAAAGCCACACCATCATCATTTTCAGTTTCGGCATCAACCAATGGCTTAATAACGCGCCACTCTCGTTCATACGCCCAATCCAGGGACTTGCTCAGAAGGAAATCATCCCCTTCAAGCTCTCCTAACGCTTGGCTTGGACGATCATTGGAATAGATCACCTGTCTGGGGTGATAAAATTCATCATTATCAGAACGCCTAGAATTAAAAGTTGGGTGCTGCTCATTCAAAGCCAATACGAAGCCACGATGCGAATCAGCATAGTGGGCCCACATTAATAGGTTGTCTGATGCTTCTGATAATGAAAGCACCCCTATTTCATGACGAAAGAGCCCTCCGAACCCGTTTTCCAATTCATCCTTCATGCGCGGTTTAAATGCCTGAAGGAAAGCCTGAAAATTATTCTGAAAAGTTCCCCTTTGTTGCTCAATCCATTGCCAAGCTAAGTCGTGAGCCTGTTCAGGAACTTGGTTTTCTATTATGCGCCCGACCTCATCTTGCCATTGCTCTTCAAATAGATCGCCCCAGTCATCATCAGGGATAAGCTGGCTGACGTTAAGCCGCATCTCATGGGGGTCATTAAGAAAGGCCGGTTGCGTGTAACGAATTAGCTCGTTCTGCAATACATCAATCCGGCTTGCTGGATAATATTTGTAGAGTGTCATTTTTCATCATTCCCTCAGGAATATCCGATTTAAAACCCGTCACCAAAGAGTTGATTTAATGAAAGATAACATTCTTATTAGATGTTCTGCCTCTAAATATATAGCTACACCCTAGAAACCTAAGTTGCTCACTGCCGCCGCCTTATGTTCTGGCGCGAGGTGAGCATAACGGAGGGTCATCTTTAAGTCAGAATGACCTAACAATTCGCGAACTGTGTTTAGATCCACGATCGCCATCACCAACCACGACGCAAACGTATGGCGCATGTCGTGCCAGCGGAAGTTTTCGATTTCGGCGTTTTTCAGAACTTCTTTCCAAGACGTATTCACGTTATTGAAGCGGGCACCATTTTTGCTCGTGAACACGAACTTGTTTGTCTCTGACGTACAGGCTTTCCAATCGAGCAATAATTGCTTCGCCGTTTCGTTCAGGGGCACATGACGGGTCTTGCCGCTTTTTGCACCTCCACCCTGTACGGTCAGATTGCCGAGCTCTAAATCAACATCTCGCCATGTTAGATTAAAGAGCTCGCCGCGACGCAAGCCCGTATAGAGCGACAACAGGACCATTAGCTTTAGGTGATCTGCGAATGCTGCATTTTGCAGTGATGGAAGCAAAGGCACTTTTCGTTCGGCTCGCCATTTGTTGGCGCTGGCACGTTCAGCGCGGATACGGTCTTCTCGGCTGTCCAGTGCTTTCACGAGCCTAACGGCCTCATCTTTCGACAGGTAGCGTGGCTGCTTGTTGTTATCGACTTTGGACAGTTTCACCTTTGCAATGGGGTGTACATCCAAAATGCCCCACTCCACCGCCTTTGACAGGGCGGCTTTCAGACACACCAAATCACGGTTCACAGTAGAGGGCTTCCGACCTGCCTTCAGGCGTTTGGTTTTCCAGCGCTCGATAGCGCGCGGATCGATCTCTTCCAAATCTTCATTGAGCAGCCTTGAGAACGTGGTGCGAATACGCGCCAATGTCGCCTCTGCTGTTTTCAGATGAACGCCTGCCCACGGCCCGTATTCATCATCCAGGAACGTTGCCAGCGTGCGGTCCTTTTTCTCGAACGTCACAGCCTCTGGATCAACGCCCCGCATCACATCGCCCAAAATCTTTTTGGCTTCGGTGCGGGCCTCCGTTGGTTCCAGAATTTCAGCAGAGCCCAACGTGATCCGCTTGCCCCGACGGTACTGAACGATATAGGTCATGTTGCCGCTGGGTTGGACCCGCAACAAGAACCCTTTGAGACGCATATCACGAACCTCGAAGGGTTTCTCTTGGGGCTTTAGCTGCTTTAAAAGCCGTGCGCCAATGGTCGCCTGCATGTGCTTACACCTTCATCTCGTAAGTGCTGTGTAAGTGCAATTTGACCAAAAAAGAACATGCATGTCAAGATTATGATTTTTCGCAAAATCGTAAATTATTCAGTATTTTCAATATATTGAATAGTTAGTATGTTCAATTATGCGCAGCTATGTTTTCCTATAAAATCGCCCTCCGAAGGCAGAGGCCACAGGTTCGAATCCTGTCGGGTGCGCCATTTTTCTTCATGTAATTCAAAATGGTAGAGGCACACTCTTAAAACGAAAAATCATAGAAAAATCAGTCTGTCACGCGGGTGTCACACTGAGGTTTTTTGTCGTCATGGCTTCATATCGAAAACGTGCTGGTTCTACGCTTGGCTGAAGGCTCCGCTGAGCCACCGCGCCAATGAAGATGTCCGCAAGGCCGCAATGATAAAAACAGGCCTGACAAGATAGCGGCAAGGTTTAGGGATGGCGGTGTGACGGCGCGAGCAGACCCGGCGTAAAACCTATCCCACACGCGATGCCGCAAGATCGAACGTCTTCGAATATATTGAAATATTCAATAATCCGCTGCACAAGCACACAAACAACAGGATGCTATCACCCGTCGAGTTCGAACAGCAGCAATAAACGTCGCAAGGCGCCTCTCACACTAAGGGGGCCTCGGTTGCCCCTTTCGGTGATTTAGACTCCGTGGCGGTTGTTTTCTTACTGAGTTGCAGTGGCAGATACAAATCGACACGGGCGCCATGTCCCGGGGAACTGCTCACTTCCATCACGCCTTCGTGCTTGGCAATGATGCCGCTGACCATGGACAGACCCAATCCGGTGCCCTGGCCAGGGGGCTTGGTGGTAAAGAAAGGATCCAGGGCGCGGGCGAGAACTTCCGGGGCCATGCCGCATCCATTATCGATCACGCTGATCTTGGCGTAATGAATGGTGCGCAGCTCCGTGTTTGCTTCGCGCTGTGAAGACCTCGGCTCAATATGTCGGAGTTTTAGTTCGATCTGTCCGACATGTCCTTCCATGGCATCTGCAGCATTATTGAACAGATTGACCAGGGCTGCTGTGATTTGGCCTTCGTCCACATGAACACCCCCCGCAAATGGCTCCAAGGACTCTTTGATGGTGATCGTCTTGGGAGTGGTCGGACTGATCAGCTTTAGGGCCGTTCGCAACACCTCATGGATAGAAAGGCTTTCACGCATCGGCGAATCTTGGCGTGAAAAGGTCAGGATACTCTCCACCAAGTCCTTCACGCGTTCTGCGGCTTGCTCGACCATTGCCAGTTTTTTGTTTTCGTTGCTGTTTACATCTAAAGTGCGCCGCACCATTGCCGTGAGGTTGACGATCGGCAACAGCATATTGTTGATGTCATGCGCCATTCCCCCGGCTAAATTACCAAGGCTTTCCATATTCTGAGCTTGTCGACGGTGGCGTTCGGCATCGTAACGGTCGGTGGTGTCACGGATCACGGCGGTGCAGACATCTTGGGTTTCTCCGGGCATCGGCGACAGAGTCAGCTCTAGGGGGAACTCGCTGCCATCAGCTCTTAGGCCGTACAGATCAAGTTTTTGCCCGAACAATGGAGTTGAACCCGTTTGAACGAAATGCTCGAAACCTTTTTTGTGCTTTTTGCGATAGCGTTCAGGGATGATGGTGTCTTCGAGCAATTTGCCGATGGTGTCGTCGCGCTTGCAATCAAACATTGCTTCCGCTGATGGATTAAACTGAGTGATAAGGCCATGGGTGTCGATGGAAATAATCGCATCGTGTGCATATTCTATGATGGCGCGTGAGCGTTCTTCGCTGGTGTAAAGATCATCCAAAGCCTTGCGGCGCATGCGTTCTTTACGCAAAGATGCAAGGCCAAAAGCCAAATCGTTGGCCAACTCCGAAAGCAGGTCGATTTCGGTTTCATTAAACGAAGGGCTGTCTGAGGAAACAATGAATAGGGCGCCAAAGGGATCGCCCGCTTCCATGAGCGGCAAGATGCACAATGAACGCAATCCGTGGCGCGCGCAGTACCCATCCTTATCTGGGGGGCACACATCTTTGATAACGTCATGAAATATAGTCGGGTGATTGTTGCTGAGAACAGCATCGGAATTGAAAATGTCCATGCACTTTTCAATGGCTTCTTGGCCGTTGCCGTAGCGTTCGACCGGGATAAATTTCCGACCGCTCTCATCGCGAATGAAGCTAACCCAGGCCAGTCTGTATTCGCCCTCTTCGACGATCAGTCGGCAGATGTCTCTCAGTAACTGTCCTTGCTGGGTGGTGTGCACCAACACTTCGTTACACCGTGAAATCGTGCGTAGGAATCGGTTGGAACGTTTCAGTTCGGTAAGCACAAGCTGGGAGTTTGTGATGTCGATACCCGATGACAGTAACGTGGTGATCGAACCGTTGGGCTCATGCAGGTAGGTGTTGTTCCAGCCGATTAGGCGGCGCTCACCGGACTTGGTGATGATTTCGTTTTCGTAATATGCGACCTCGTCGAGATCACCGCGCAAAACTTTATTGGCGACCTCACGAATTCTGTCTCGATTTTTAGGGGGGATGGCCAAATCGAACCAGTCAGCGCCGATCATTTCATCGTTGTCATAGCCAAGAAGGTCATGCGCGTACTGGTTCGCCAAGACAACCTCACCTTTGGTGTTCAAGGCAATAATCAAGGTACCCGCCAATTGTAAATAACTGCTCACACGGTCACGCTGGCGGGCAATTTCATCACGGTCAGCGATGCGCTGATTGATGTCTTCGATTACGCCGATGAAGTACGCAGGCTCGCCATCTTGGTCACGCACCAAAGACCCGGTGATGTTGACCCATGTCACCGCGCCATCCTTGCGGATGTAACGTTTTTCCATGATGTAAGTTTTGATTTCCCCATCACGCAGTTGTCGAACGAGTTCCATGTTTTTGGCGAGATCGTCGGTGTGGGTGATGTCTTTGTAAGTCATGCCCAGCATCTCATCACGGGTATAGCCTGTGATGAGACACATGACGTTGTTAACGAGCATCCACTTGCCGTCTAAGGAAAGGTGCCCAAGGCCCACGGCAGCTTGTTCAAACGTCGCCCGGAAACGTTCTTCGCTGGCGGTCAAAGCAACTTCAGCGGCGTGGAGGTCGGTGACATCAATGGCGATTCCGCCAATTGCGAAGATTGCATCATCACCTGTGAAGACGGGAAACTTCTTGGTGAGGAATGTACGTTCCGCACCGTTAATCGTCATCGTTTCTGTAATGTCGAGCGGCTGGCCGGATTTGATGATTTCTTGATTCTGGAGATCGAATTGTTCGAGTACGCTCGGCGATAGATTGCGTTTGTTCAAATCCTGCAGCAATTGTTCGCGAGACGTGTCGAATAAATTGGCGTAGGCCGTATTTAAGTCCGTAATCTTTCCGTCTAGATCCATGATGAACATGATTGCCTGAGTATTGTCTCTAAAGCCATCATACTCGGCCTCTTTCAACTGGATTTCTCGGATGACCGGCATGATCACACGGATGTAAATGAGCGTGCTGAGCATCGCGATGACAAATGAAAACAGGCTGCCGTAGATTGCCATCCTGAAGTGCGGCGCCTGTATGTCGGCAATGTCCATTTTAAAAACGATGCCTAAGTCCAAGACGTCGATATAATCATAGGCGGCCAGCACTTGCTCATTTCGATAATCAGGGCCAACAACAACACCCCGTTGTCCGCTGAGCGCCAGACGCATGGGTTCCGCAACATTGGTGGTACTTGGGAAGTGCGCCGGAGAAAAATGGTCCCAATGGCGTTGACGTAAAATGAAATAGAAACTGTCGCCAGATTGCTCGGCAATCGTCATCTCGCCTATTCCCACAAACCGAGTCTGCGCTGATCGCAGCTGCGAAATCAGAATTGTACGGGCGCGCATTTCGCCCGCCTGTTCGGACAAATCAAACGGAAGGTTAGAAAAAGATTTAATAACCTCGACTTGCCCAGACAGCGTATCTTGCAAAAAGATTTTCGTCTGTTCCAGCGTGTGTTGGTAGTGCAAGTAGAGCGTCGCAAAGACCGCAAGCGCGATGCCCCCCAGCATCACAGCTGCGAGAATCATGACTCTTAAGCGTAAGTGATGTGCTGTTTGGGAAGAGCTTAGGAGACCCTCAACAGTACCTCGGGGGACGAGTTTCGCGCGAAGAAAATATCCCAGCCAAACCGTTAAAATGGCGATTACCATCAATCCAGTGGTGACGTAAAGAATATCCTCGAGCCCTAACAGTTCAGCTTCCCCGCCATGCCATTTGCGATAGATGCGTTCGTAATCTTTCGATTCGGTGAAGGCGGCGGTGACGGAGGTCAAATGCTTAAGTAAATCAGGGTGCGCTTTCGCAACGCCAATCGCACGGGAAATTGTCGCCAAAGGCGGGCCGACTGGAAATAAGGTGCCTACGACATTGCGGGAATTGAGATGTTCAAAAACAATGGGTTCAGGCAGGGCCAAGGCGTCAACGGCTCCGGACAGAACGGCGTCAACAGCCTTGGTGACGTCGTCATATAAGACGATTTCATAGTCACCCATTTTTTCTATGATTTTCCGTGCCGCATTCGAGTGTGTCGTGGCGACCCGCGCCCCCTTGGGGAGTGTTGTTATGAAAGCCTGATAGTGATCCTGACGTGCAAATATGGAAATACGAAACTGCTCAAGAGGCGGCGTGAAATCCAGAAAATTCCTGCGTTCAGGGATATCTCCCATATTTGGGATGAGATGTGCTTCACCTGTCTTGATCGCATCTTGGACCTCGGCCCAGTTGGCGTAAACTTTATATCGAACGACGATCCCGGCCTGCTTGGCGATGGCGTCCATGATATCGATTGCAAAGCCCGCAGGTGAGCCGTCAGAATTTGTTTGATAATATGGTGGGAAATACCGGGGAACCGCAGCGACCACTTTGCCGCCGCTGTACCCTGAACTAAGCGGCCGTTCCGGCGCACTTGCAGCACTAAACGGGGCAACGAGCAATATCACCCATAACAATAATGAATACGGGGTGCGCATGGCGTTCATCCCACCTCCCTAAAGGGCTGTGAATCGCACGGCAACTATAGCACGAATAACCTGCGCCTGCATTCCATTCAAAGAAGTTTCGCCAGCAGGGAGATCAAGAAAGGCATCCATGAACGAGCTAGAAGTTCTCCTTGAACAGCATCCAGGTTCCATTTGCAGTCGCGTGATGGTTAAAGAAAGCGGCCTGTGGTGGGCTTTGACGTGAAACTGGAAAACGAAATCAGCTATTTCGATCACGATGTATTGGCCAAAATGATAGCACAAGGCGCAGGCCTCGTTTAGGCCCATCCTTAATCCGGCACTGGAACAGATTTAGCGTTGATCCACTTTTTCACTTTGCGTGCGCCAATTCTCTGGTCGCGCGATCTTGCGCTCCCAGCATCTTTCACTCCGACAAATTCGGTTTACGGCCCTCGGTTTGCACAATGATCGACAAAACCTTTGTCGGTTAATGCCCCCAAAAGAACCTGAATGTGTTGACGAGAGACATTCTTGACCCGCGCAATTTCAGGAACGGTGTGCGGCGCGGGAGACATCGACCCAGAAGGTTGTGCCTTCGCCGACTTTGCTTGTGAAATTGATGTGTCCGCCCATCAGTTCGATCAAGTCCTTGGAGATGCTGAGGCCAATGCCGTGACCTTCCGTCAGCTTTGCGGTGGTGCTGTCACGGGCGAAATTGCTGAACACGTCGGCGTGAAAGCTTTCGGGAATTCCGACACCAGTGTCAGTCACGCTGATGCGCACAAAGTCATCGGTTATCGCTTCACAAGATATACTGACCTCGCCCCCCGAGACGTTGTATTTCACCGCATTGGACATGATGTTGATCAAAACTTGGCGCAGCCGCCCGGCGTCGGCGCGAACGGTTAGTTCATCATGGCACAAGCATGCCGCGCCCAAGCCAACATTGTGTTGGGCGGCAAGATTCCTGACCAACTGCACACAATCTTCCACAACATCGCGAACGGATATGTCTTCCATTTCGATCTTTAATTCACCGGTTTCAATCTTAGCCAAGTCGAGAATGTCGTTGATCAGGCCCAACAAATGACGTCCGCTATCGACAATGTGCGTGGTGTATTCTTGTTGTTGGTTGCTCATGTCTTGAGGTGCATAGTTCAAAAATTCGCCGAAGCCGATGATGGCGTTGAGCGGCGTTCGTAGTTCATGCGACATATGGGCGAGAAATTCTGACTTTGCATTGTTGGCATGTTCAGCCTGTTCTTTTGCAGCTTCCAACTCGCCAGTACGTTTTTTGACGCGCTGTTCCAGGTCGCGGTTCAGACGGCGAAGCTCTCGCTCAAGCTCAAAACGTTCGGTAACATCGAAGAACACCAAGATGGCTTTGCGGTCGTCAGATTCCAAAGTATGCAACGGCGTTACCGCTAAGTGATAAGTCTTGGACCCAATGGTGACGTCTAAATCATCACCAGCGCCATCGGTTTCGAACATCTGTTCCAGGCGCTCACGCACATCGCCGCCAAGCGCATCAATTGAGTTGCCCTCAGCCATCAAGAGATTACAGATCACCTCGCCGGTTACGTCTTCAAAACCAATGAACAGTGATTCTTTGGCCAACTGATTGTATTCACGCACCACCAAGGCTTCATCAACCACGACGATGGCGGCACCTGCAGCATCGACCACGGCGTGGGTTTCATCGCGGGCGCGTTCCAACGCGATGTTGGTTTGACGCTGGTGTTCCAACACTTGTTCAAATGATTGCGCCACGATACCAATCGGATCGACTGCGATCAGCGTGTCGTCGTCCAGCTCTTCGGGTTTGAGCGGCAACGTGCCCATGATTCCCAGCAACTGGTTAACTTTGTCGCGCACATAGGAAATGACATCGCAATGGCTGCCGACGCCGTAATGGGTGCAGACTTGATCATCGTGCCTCAATCCCGTGGTGCTCTTTTTATTTTTCATTACCCCATTCACCGTTCAAACGCGGCCCATTATGCTTTTTGAATTTCAATGCAATAATGCCCTTTGGATTTAACGATATTCGTTTGATAGCCCATGTTATGCACTGAACCTGGAATGGTGTTGATCGCCTGACGGCTGTCGGTGTAGATGTGCAACGCTCCGCCTCCCAAAAGCAGTTCGCGTCGGGCATTGACCTCTTTCAAAGCGATCAACAAACACGATGGGCAGATTTGCCCACAGATGTCGATCTTATGGATCTGTCCATTTTGCTCCATTAAGACGGTCCCCTCACCACATATTTCAACAAAATGAGGCTGCCGAGCCACGCGCCCGGAAACAGACCCACCACATACAACAAACTTTGTCCCGCCAATATCGGCACACCGCCCCATAAATGCCAAACATTGCAGGCCGGAACCATGCGCGCCGCCATGCCGAGCAATACCCCGCCGATTAACACAGAAACATATTGGCGCGCTGGCATGCGATAATGCAGCCTCAGTTCGCGCAAAAATAACGCGGATAAAAACGCCCCCAAAACGATCCCCGCCACCAAAGGATATTGGATGGCGGCTATGGCGTCCAGTTCGGGGCCCGCACCACCTGTGATCGGTTGATCGCCGAACGGCGGTGTGTAGTTGAGGCCTTTGCCCTGAAAATACGCGAGCGAAGCGACGTGATCCGGCGCAACCCAAGCTTCCAGCGTCGCCCCCAGCTTCGCATACGACGTGGTTATGCCCAGCGGCATACCCACCACGACATAGGACACCAGCCCTATCACCGCCAACGCCACGGCGCTGATCCAGGGCTGAATATAGCCGTCGGCGTGAGCCGGCATGACCAACTGGCCACGTCGCGCCCACCGCCCAACCAGCCACAAGCCTGCCAGCAACGTCGGCATGATCAACACGCTGGGCTCAATTCCAAACGCTTGCGGCAGCGTTTTGGCTGGGCCGAACACGGCAAGCTGCTTGGTCAGCACGGCCCATGCGGGGTGAATTTCAGCGTACAACGCGCTGCCGGTCAAAAGCCCAATAAACGCCACTGCGCTCAGCACGCTGCCCGAACCCATCTTATACAGCGTGCCGACCACACAGCCGCCGGCCAAAACCATGCCGACGCCAAACAGTGCCCCACCCAATATGTTGGTCAATGACATCACGCCCAATAATGGAAATGGATAGTAAGCTATTGCGCCCGCAGCCCGCGCCCCATGCACTAAGGCCATTGACACGAAAATCATCAAGACCAGCACGCGTAACATGCTCAAATTACGAAATAAAAAATAGTCACGAAACATGCCCGTGACGCAAAAATCAGACCGGTGCAAAAGAAAGCCGACAGCCAAGCCACATGCCAGCGAGGTAACGACAATCAGTGTAAACTCACCCAGCATGCTCACTCTTCAGCGTATATACGTGGTTAATATAGCACTCACTATAATTTGATCACATTAACGCTACAATAGATCGCTATGTACTGTTTTTTTGTGTTGGTTGCAAGCGTCGCAACACGGTGAGAATAGAACAGGTGCCCTTAAAGGATAATTTCCATGCCTTCTTTGGCGCCGAAAGCTCCGCTCCATTCGGCTTGGGCTTGGGCTTCCAGATCCCGTACGACGTCGTCGTTGTAGTCGGGTGAATAGTGATACATGGCCATGCGTTTGGCCCCGGCGAGTTTGCACAGGCGCACGCCTTCATTCCAGGTCGAATGCCCCCAGCCGAGCTTGGTCGGCAATTCCGTCTCTGTGTAGGTGCAATCATAGATGACGAGGTCTGCATCCTTCATCATCTCCACCAGTCCTTCATCGGTGCCGCCGATGATGTGTTCGGTGTCGGTGGCGTACACGAGAACCTTGCCTTCCGCCTCCAAACGGTAACAGGTACACCCTGCAGGGTGGTTGAGCATGTATGTTTTGATGTGTAAACCGTCAAACAAATCGAACACATCCCCCGCGTGAAAGCCGATACTTTCCAATGTCGAGGGCAGGTGTTCGTACTGCACCGGGTGCAGATTTTCCGAAAGCTGGCTGCGGATCAGGTCCTCAATCGTAAGTTCCCCATAATTCAACGCAGCGCGGATGCGCACCGAGTGTTCGGGAATGTAAATATGCTTAAAATAATTAAATCCGTTGGTGTGATCGCTGTGAAAATGACTCATCAACAAAAACACATCGCGTACGCCGCGCTTCAGGAGGTCATTGCCCAACCACGGCAAGCCGGTCCCCGCATCGAGGATAACCGTCCGACCCATAATTTCGAGCTCAACACACGAGGTGTTGCCGCCATATTCGAGATAGTCGGAATAAGCGCAAGAAACGCTGCCCCGAACGCCCCAAAACTTGATGCGCAAGATAGTCTCCATTTCTGCACTGAGTGGCACCCCAAGTGCGTCATCACACTAGACCCCAGCGGATTGATTCTCAACACACAAACGCGTGCAAGCCCACTTTGCATCGTCTACTGATCATACTAAACTAATCGCTGATAGGCCGACGATATACCCAACCGAATGAAAGATCCGATCAGATGTTGTTCAAAAAGCGTCCCGCACTCGATACCCCAATGGCCCATTTTCTGCACCGTGACGAGCTTAATTCAGACGAACGCGCCGTATTGGATGTATACCTGACCGGCGTCAGTCACGCCTTAAGCGGGCTCAATGTTGTTCAAGTCAACAATGGTCGCACGCCTTTTTTCCATCCGTCAGCTGACCACAGCCTCGATGCGGCGGATCTTGAAAACATCATCGCAGAATTTCTCAAGCAGCGTCAGGACATGCAGACGCAACCGCTTGGCTTGTGTGCGGTGATGGCGGTGATGCAGCGCTTTGGAAATTAAACGCGCTTATTTTTTGATGGGTTTCTTTTTCAGTACAGTTTTTTTGCCCGATCCGACACCGAACAAGCGTTCAAAGAACGACCGCTTGGGCGGTTTCTTCAGTCTGGGCTTAAGGGAATGTTCTTGAATCACCGTCTGCGGTCGGTGCACGTCTTTATTGGTGAAGGAATAAAATATACGAAAATCGCCCTCATCGTTGACACGATAGTAGGCAACCTTGTGAATCGATGGGTTGAGCTTTACCCGCTCATGCGCATCGCGCTCGGCGGCGTATTTGTCGGGAATGGATTGGCTGTATTCGACCTTACCATCTTTAAGGGCTTGGCCTTCCCGGCATATATAAATTTCAACCGTGTCGCTCATAGCGCCCTTTCCGGCGTGGACGATACCAGCGCCGTTCCGTTTGTATTTTCGAATCGCACCCTCATCTTGATCATACGCAAATATGAAGGCTTCGAAAACTCAAACAGATAAGGGTTATGCGGCGAACTTCAAAATCAATGCGCGACGTTTTTTACACATATTATCCGCATCGCGTTTGTCGGCGTCCGCCAATGCGCTGGCCTTAACGCTTGAACGTGGCAACAAGTCACAGGTCTCTGTCACATCTTCAAGGCGGCCATCCATAAGCATAGCCATCACACGCGCATCTTCGGTCACAAATACAAACTGAGTATCTTGCATAGCAGATCTCCTTTTGATGCGATCCCGGCCTAGCGGCCCCAAAGCCTGAGGATCGAAGGTCTATACCCTATATAGGCTTAACAGCTGACAATTTCACCCCTTTTTAGGTGTAAAAAGCACGCTATTTAGTATACATACCTTAGTTGCGTTACAAGATGTTGACACTTTCAGGGCTTATGCAGCGCCTGCATACACTGCCTGCAGCTTCGCCAAGGTCACCCCTTCGTAATTTTCCCACTCATCAAGACAGCCTGCGAAGTCCTGGCCCAGGGTGTAATCGTTGGTGACGATCAAGCACGGAACGTTGGCGCGTTCGCAGGCAACCAGACCATTGCGACTGTCTTCCAAAGCAAGCGTTTCTTCAGCCTCCAGACCCAGCTGGCCCACAACCCAATCATAGACATCGGGTTCTGGCTTCAACACCGGCACCTTGCCGCCGTCACCGATGCACGCGAACCAATTTAAGCTATCGTCACCCAAATTCACCCGCAGCAGCGTTTCCACATTCACCGGGGTGGTGGTGGTGGCGATGGCGATGGTCATGTCGTTGGCGCGACATTCGTTGATCAGATCTTCGATGCCGGGGCGCAGCGGCACTTGGCCGTTTTGCAGACGCGCGACAAAAAAATCGGTTTTGCTTTTGTGCAATGCCGGGATCAAGTCATCGATGTCATCGCGTTCGAGAAAATCAGGGCGTTGTTCTTCAAGGAAAAAGCGGATGCGCTGCTTGCCGCCGGTCACCTTGAGCAGGTGCTTGTACAGCACGCGGTCCCAAGACCAGTCTAAGCCCGCCTTGGCGAAGGCATCGTTAAAAGCTTTGCGGTGGGCGTCCTCGGTATCGGCAAGGGTGCCGTCAACATCAAAAATCAGGGCTTTCATGTTTATCTCTTTAACCTTTAATCTTACAAAACCGGGGAGGGCCACCTATATGT
>Ga0316203_1001343_pt1 | contig 18014 bp, 23 predicted proteins | sample 6monrhotite_MG_FD_204940 | JGI IMG/M metagenome (GOLD analysis project Ga0316203, IMG submission 204940) | Microbial mat bacterial communities from mineral coupon in-situ incubated in ocean water Damariscotta River, Maine, United States -... | ecosystem: Environmental > Aquatic > Marine >... | reverse complement strand
TGCCGTAAAAGGTTTTTCAATAGAAGGCTATTTTCAAGATAAGTCTACATATAGAAAAGACGAGTTAAATGCTATAGAAATAGAAGAAGCAGAGTATTTATTATCTACTTTAAAAGATATTGTTAATGGTTTAGAGGTTACACTCGAAAGTTTTAATGATTACCCTGATTCTGTTGCTAATAATGCTAAAAGAGGTATAGAACTTAACGAAAAAGTAAATAATAAGTGTGCAACCGATGTAGGTAAGATAAGAGCGCAACAATTAGCTAAAAAAGAAAAGATAAGTACCGAGACAATAAAAAGAATGTATAGTTATTTATCTAGAGCAGAAGAATACTATGATGAAAGCGATACAACTGCTTGTGGTACTATAAGTTACTTACTATGGGGTGGTAAATCTGCTAAAAGCTGGGCTGAAGCTAAAATAAATGAGTTAAACCTAGAATTAAAAAAACCTTGTCAACCAGGTTACGAAATGATTGGAACTAAAATGAAAAATGGTAGAAAAGTACCAAACTGCGTACCAATAAAAAAATAATATGTGTAACTGCGAAACTTGTATCTGTAAATAATGCCAAAGAAAGATAAACATTATAAAACACCTAGTAGAACGTCACCTAAAGGTGCTAGAAGGGCTTGTTTGTGTCCAGATAATACTTATAGTCGTAAATGCTGCGATGGTTCATTAGAAGCGCAGGGAATAGGTCGTATCTAAAATTTCTTTAACACAAAATGTAAAAAAATATCGTGTATTCATTATATAGTTATGAATGCTACAGAGATATTATCAAAGGTCAAAACTTTATTAGGTGTTGATCCTAATAATGTAGACATAAAATTAGAACAAATTTCTTTAGAAGAAATAACTCTGGAGAACGGTACTGTGCTAACTGCTGATAAGTTTGAATCAGGTAGCGAAGTATTTATTAAAACAGAGGATCAGAATGTTCCCTTACCTATTGGTGAGTATGAACTTTCAGACAATAGAATATTAATCGTTAAAACAGAAGGTATGATAGAAGATATCAAAAATTCAGAAGAAGTAGTAGAAGAAACTGCAGCAGCAGTAGAAGATACTAACCTTGAAGAAGCACCAGTTCAGGAAGAAGAAAAATCTGAAATGGGTTACGCAACTAAAGAGGAACTTACAGCTTTAGCAGAATCTGTTGAAGAAGTAAAAGGACAACTAAAAGAGATCATTGATGCAATGGTCGATAAAAAAGAAGATAAAGAGGAAATGTCACAGCAAGAAGAATTATCTAAACCTGCGGCAGAAGGCATTAAACATTCACCTGAAAACGTAGAAGAAAAATTAGGTGCAAAGTTTGCAGTTAACTCTAATCAAAACACTACCTATGGTAGAGTATTACAAGCAATTTCTAACAATAATTAATTAAATAATGGCAACAACAACTTCAATAACAACAACGTATGCTGGAGAATTTGCAGGGAAGTATATTTCAGCTGCTCTATTATCTGGTAAAACACTAGCAGAAGGTAACATATCTATTGTACCTAATGTTAAGTTTAAACAAGTAATGAAAAAAGTAGCAACGGATGCAATCGTAAAAGATGCAACTTGTGACTTTACAGATACTTCAACTTTAACTTTAACTGAAAGAATTCTACAACCAGAAGAATTTCAGGTTAACTTAGAGTTATGTAAAAAAGACTTTAGATCAGACTGGGAAGCAGTATCAATGGGATATTCTGCATTTGATAACTTACCTCCTAAGTTTTCTGACTTTTTAATTGCTCACGTAGCAGATAAAGTAGCTCAAAAAATGGAGCAAAACATTTGGGTAGGATCTAATGGAACTGCAGGAGAGTTTGATGGATTTATCACAACTTTAGGTGCAGATGGTGACGTAAACGATGTAACAGGTACAGCTAGTACTTCTGCAAACGTAATCGAAGAATTAGGTAAAATTGCTGACGCTATTCCAACAGCAGTATATGGTGCAGAAGATTTAAATATCTACTTACCATCTAATATGTACAGAAACTATATTAGAGCTTTAGGTGGATTTGGTGCAGCAGGTTTAGGTGCAGCAGGTACTAACGCTCAAGGTACTCAATGGTACAACAACGGTAATGCATTATCATTCGATGGAATTAAAGTAGTTAACGCTCCTGGACTTTCAGATAATGATGCAGTAGCAGCTCAAGCAAGTAACTTATTCTTTGGAACTGGATTAATGTCAGATCAAAACGAAGTTAAAGTAATTGATATGGCTGATTTAGATGGATCTCAAAACGTAAGAGTAGTAATGAGATTTACAGCTGGTATTCAGCACGCAATCGGTGGTGATATCGTATTATACGCTACAGCGTAAGTAAAATAATAGTATAACTTAAAAAGGGTAGGTGGCATTTTACTACCTACCTTTTTTTTTTAAAATAAAATAAATTATGGCTTGTGCATTAACAACAGGAAGGCAGTTACCTTGTAAAGAATCGGTAGGTGGATTAAGTAAAGTATATTTTGCAGATTATGGTACATTAGGTACAGCAACAATATCTGCAGGTAATATATCTGCTTTATCAGGAACACCATCTTTTTTTGAATACGATTTAAAAGGTGCGACTAGCTCTTTAACAACAAATATTATAAGCTCTAGAGATACAGGTACAACAGTATATGAATCTACATTAGAGTTAACATTTACACATTTAGATGTGGCAACTCAAGAGGAAATTAAACTTCTAGCAGCTGCAAGACCACACGTTGTAATAAAAGACAACAATTCAGTACAGTCAGGTACAATGGATCCTGACACAGTAGATGCTAATTATCTAATGGTTGGTTTTCATCAAGGTGCTGAAGTTACAGCAGGTACAATTGTAAGTGGAGCAGCATATTCTGACTTGAGTGGATTTACTTTGACATTTACAGCTACAGAAGTAATACCTCCGTTATTCGTAACAGGAACGGTAGTTACTGCGCTAGCTTCTGGTAATCCGCAAATAAATCCAACTTCATAACAGTTTTTTGTTTTTGTGTGTTTTTAAAGGGGAGTTTTTAACTTCCCTTTTTTATTATATAAAAAATATATTTTTTTTTATTATATATGTATGAAGATTTTAACAACTAGTACTTCAGCACAAACTTTAACCTTTGCACCGAGATCATATCCGTCAGAGGTAATTGTATCAATTAGAGATACTAGTACTAACACAACAACAAGAACTGAAAACGTTTCATTATCAAAATCAAACGATAATGCATCTATATCTACTACCTTTAGTTTAGTAGAAGGTAGGTTTTATGATTTAAAAATATTAGAAGGTGTAGGTGCGCTCTGGAACACTTACAATGTAATATGGGAAGCAGCAACCGATAATTGGGAAAGTATAACAACTTCTGAAACAAGTATTTATTTAGATAAGATATTTTGTACAGACCAAACTATAAATCAAGCTGACAATGACTATTATACTATTAATAGCGGACAATACACACAAACAACTAATTATCCAGATGATGATTATATAATAATAAACTAATGAGTAATATCAGAGTAGTAAATTTAAGCACATACACAGCTCCTAAAATAACAGAGCAAAAAAATAAAGATTTTGTATCTTATGGTGAAGATAATAACTATTATCAATATCTAATAGACCAATATCAAGGTAGTCCAACTAATAACGCAATTATTAATGGTATTACTGAAATGATATATGGTAAAGGTTTAAGCGCAACCAATAGCGATAAAAAACCAATGGAGTATGCAGAAGCGGTAACACTTTTTACTAAAGATGATCTTAAAAAGGTATGTTCAGACTTTTATTTATTAGGTCAAGCTACTCTACAGGTTTATTATAATGTAGATAGAAGCAAGATAGTTAAAGTAGAGCATTTTCCAGTACAAACACTAAGAGCTGAAAAAGCAGATAAAAAAGGTGATGTAAAAGGATATTATTATTTTCACGATTGGAGTAAATACACAAACAGAGATAAACTAACTAGAATACCAGCATTTGGTAGTGGTAATAATGCAATAGAAATACTTTGTATTAAACCATATAGGGCTGGGTATTTTTATTATACACCAGTTACTTATCAAGGTGCTTTACCATACTGTGAACTAGAAGCAGAGGTAGCTAACTATCATATTAATAATATACAAAACGGAATGGCACCTAGTATGTTATTGAATTTTAACAACGGTACGCCAGATGAAGAATCTAGAGAATTAATCGAAAGACGTATTTATGAAAAGTTTAGTGGTAGTAGTAATGCGGGTAAATTTATATTAGCATTCAATGATAATCAAGAAAGTGCAGCTACTATAGATCCAGTACAATTATCTGACGCACATAATCAGTACCAATTTTTAAGTGACGAAGCTACGAATAAAATTCTAGTAGGACATAGATTATCATCACCTTTATTATTAGGTATTAGAACAGGTAATAACGGTTTAGGTAGTAATGCTGACGAATTGAAACAAGCTAGTATATTATTTGATAATATGGTTATTAGAGTACAACAAGAATATATATTAGATGCTTTAGATACTATTTTAGCATTTAATAATGTGTCGCTTAACTTATACTTTAAAACACTACAGCCATTAGAGTTTACTGACTTAGAAGGTAATTTAGTTGATGATGAAACTAGAGAAGAAGAAACTGGTGTTGATTTAGAAGATAAAGCAGAACTGTCTGCTGATTATGATTTAAATGATGATACAGCAAATTATTTCTTAGATACACTTATCGGTGAAACTATGGATGATTATGAGCTTATAGCTAGTAGAGAATATTCTGATGATAACGAAGATATTGATACTTGGAAACAAAGTGTTGTAAATAATGATATAGAATTAGAATCTATTAAATCTAAACCTAGCAGTGATAGTTATTTAGATAAAAGTATATATAAAGTAAGATATGCATATTCTGAAAAATACTCTAGCGATAATACTAGAGGTTTTTGTAAAACAATGATGTCTAGATCAGATAGTGGTGTAGTGTATAGATTAGAAGATATTGATAAAGCATCAAGGGAAGGAGTTAATAAGTCATTTGGACACAAAGGACAACCATATGATTTATTTAAATACAAAGGTGGACCTAATTGCGGGCATTATTGGGAAGAAAGGTTATATAAATTAAAAAAGAAAAAAGATGGTGAATACTATGAGGATAAAGCATTATCAAGTAGTGAAGAAGTAGCAACAATTCCTAAAACGTATAAACCAAGACCAGCAGGGCATAAAAAAGCTAAAGTAGCGCCTAAGGATATGCCAAATAAAGGATATAAAAAAGCTAGAAAATAATGGCACAGGTATTATTTATAAAAGTTCAGGATTTAAAAAAGAATACAATACTAGATGGTAATGTAGATGTAGACAAGTTATTGCCTTATATAAAATTAGCACAAGAAATACATATACAAAATTTCTTAGGTACTAAACTATATGAAGCGCTAGAAACTAAAATAACTGGTGATACATTAACGGGAGATTACCTAACACTAGTAAACAATTACATACAACCTGCTTTAATACATTTTGCTATGATGGATTATTTACCATTTGCAGCATACCAAGTAAAAAATGCAGGAGTATTTAAACATATAAGCGAAAACGCAGAAAGTGTAACAAAAAATGAAGTAGATTATCTAGTAAATAAAGAAAGAGAGTTTGCAGAGTATTATATAAGAAGGATGATTGATTATTTAAGTTTTAATAATAATTTATTTCCAGAGTATAATCAAAACTCTAACGAGGATGTATATCCAGACAAAGATAATTTATTCAACGGGTGGGTATTATGAAAAGATATAAAATAAAAAACAAAAATATAATTAAATTAAAAAAGTATATAAATAATAAATTAAAGAAAAATGGCGACATTAACTGGAAATTCAATAAGTAGCACTTATACATCGCTGTTAAAGGTAGGTGATAATGGAACTTTAGCTGCATCTTTACAAGCTATCACAGATGGTGCTGGTAACGCTAGTGGTTTAAGTATGAATACAAGCGGTGATTTAACTGCTAATGGTACTGTAACTGCTAATGCTTTTAGTGGACCTTTAACTGGGAACGTAACAGGGAATTTAACAGGTAATGTTACAGGTAATGTTACAGGTGATATAACTGGAAATGTAACGGGAAACCTTACAGGAGATGTAACGGGTAATGCAGATACAGCAACAGCATTAGAAACAGCAAGAACAATAGCAGGCGTTAGTTTTGATGGTACTGCTAATATAAGTTTAACAACTGATAATATTACAGAGGGATCTAACGAATATTATACTGCAGAAAAAGTAGATGATCAAGTAAACACTTTACTACAAGTATCTACAGGTATTTCAAAAACATATGACGATGCTAATGGTACTTTAACATTAACAAACACTAGTCCTGACCAAACTGTATCTTTAAGTGCAGGAGCAGGAATATCTACTAGCGGTACATACCCTAGTTTTACAATTACAAATACACAACCTGACCAAACAGTAAGTTTAACTGCTGGTACAGGTATAACAGTAAGTGGTACTTATCCAAGTTTTACAATAGCTAATAGTGGAGCGGGAATAAGTTTAACAGATTTATCTGCAAATGATACAGGCGGACTTGGAAGTTTTAGCTATGATAATACAACAGGTGTGTTTACTTACACTGGACCTTCGGATGCAAATGTAAGAGCTTTAATAAGTGCGGTTGACAATGGTGGAGACGGTTCTTTATCTTACAACAGTTCTACAGGAGTTATTTCCTATACTGGACCAAGCGCTGGTGAAGTTCAAGCACATATTACTAAAACATATGTAGACAGCTTAGGAATAGCCGCATCAACTGCAGATACCTTATCAACACCAAGAACTATAAATGGTGTTTCTTTTGATGGTAGTGCAAATATTAGTTTCGATACAGATTCAGTTAGCGAAGGCACGAGTAATCTTTATTACACAACGGCTAGATTTGACACAGCATTTGGAACAAAAAATACAGGTGATTTAACAGAAGGAGGAAATCTTTATTATACTTCAGAGCGTGTAGACGATAGAGTTGCTAATTTAGTAGTAGCAGGTACATCAATTAGTAGTACGTATGATGACGTTAACAATACATTAACTATTGCTAATACAGCACCTGATCAGACGGTTGCTCTTACAGCAGGTACGGGTATAACTACATCGGGTACATATCCGAACTTTACAGTAACTAACTCTGCTCCCGATCAAACAGTATCTTTAACGGGTGGTGCAAATGTTACGGTAACAGGAACATATCCATCGTTTACTATTGCTGCAGCTTCAGATACTGATACAACTTATACTTTAAGTAGTGAAACATCAGGAAGTGATGCAATAATAAGATTAACAGGTAGCGATGCAAGTACTGATGATGTAACACTAGCAGCAGGTAGCAATATAACAATTACTGAAACAGGTGATACAATAACACTATCTAGTGAAAGTACAGATCAAGTAAGAGTAGCTTGTAAAAACACATCAGGTAGTACAATAACAAAAGGAACTCCTGTATATGTAACAGGTTCAGTTGGTGCTTCAGCAGTGGTTGAAATAGCACCAGCAAATGCAGCTAATGCATCTACTATGCCAGCAACAGGTTTATTACTACAAGACTTAGCAAATAATGGTCAGGGATATTTAGTAACAGGTGGTGTACTTAAAAACTTAATCACAGATCCAATAGACGGGGTAACACCTTCAGCAAATGCTACGCTTTATGTAAAATCAGGAGGAGGTTTAACAACTACTAAGCCAACAGGAACAGCATTAATACAAAATGTAGGTAAAGTAGGTAGAGTATCTACTTCTTCTGATGGTTCAATATTAGTTTCATCAATACTTAGATCTAATGACATTCCTAATATACAACAAAATTATTTCTGGTTAGGTAATTCTAGTGGAGTACCAACTGCAACAGAACATACACTATCAACTTTAACAGATGTAACATTAACAAGTCCAGCAGCTGGAAACTTATTAATTTACGATGCTAGTAATTCATACTTTGAAAACGCTTTACTAACAGCTGGAAGTAATGTAAGTATAACTAACGCAGATGGAAGCATAACTATTGCGTCCACAGACACTACTTATAGCGCTGGTACAGGACTTTCTTTAACAGGAACGACCTTTGCCTTAGACGCAGGATTAAACGATCTTACAGACGCTAATATTAGTACTCCTGTAGCAGGTAATTTATTAATATATGATGCAACTAATAGTTATTTTGAAAATGCACTATTAACTGCAGGATCAAATGTAACAATAACAAATGCAGATGGTTCAATTACAATAGCGGCAACTGATACAGATACTACATATACAGCAGGTAGTGGTTTAACATTAACTGGAACAGAATTTTCATTAACAAATGATTCTGTAACAATAGGTGGTACAGCAGTAGCTTTAGGGGGATCATTAACTGCAACTTCAAGTTCATTAACAATAGGAGGAAATGGAAGTACAGGAGGTGTAACGATAGATGATGGATCGATACAAATAAGAAGTAATACAGGTAGTGTAGCAGAAATGAGAATGTACTGCGAAGTTAGTAATGCTCATTATCAAACATTAAAAGCAGCACCACATAGTGCAGCAAGTAGTGCAGTATTAGTATTACCAACAGCTTCAGGAAACTTAGTAGGAACAGGAGATACAGGTAGTGTAGCAACTGGAATGGTAGCTGACGATGCAATTAATTATTCAAAATTAGGTGTAGAATATACAAATTCGGCACCTATATCTGCAAGTGATGTAGATTGGTCAACTGCAGCAGTACATACTAAAACATTAAGCGCAAACACTACACTTACGTTTAGTAGTGTGTCAACAGGTATGACGGTAGACTTAGTAATAAGTGGAAATTATACATTAACTTTACCTGCAAGTGTAAAAGAAATAACAGGTACTTATGATGGAACGGTAGCAAACCTAATACAAATAGTAAGTACAAACGGTTCAACAGAACAATGGGCAACAATAAGTAAAGAAGCATAATGTGGGCAAATAATATAAATGGTGAAATAAAAGTATTTAGTAAGTTACCAAGTTATTGGGACGGTATTAAATTTTATTCAAAAGCGTTTGCAAGTTCACCTATAGAGGTATTAGAAGAAGAAGGATTTTTTCCAATAATAGATCCACAAATTAATGAAGAAACAGAACAATTAGGAGATTTATATTTAGAAGATAACAAATATTATTATATAGTAATACAAAAATAATTATGAAAGCAGTAAATAACAATGGAATAATAACTACATACCCAGACGTACCAGTAAAGTTTAAATCGTCAACAGGGTATCATTTAAACGCTAGAAGTATGACAGCAGACGAGCTTCGTAATGCAGGATTATTTGATGTAATAATAGATGAGAATTATGATTCTAGAATACACGACTTAGGTGAAATATATTGGGATACAGCAGCAACAGTATTTAGAAAAGATACAATAGATAAAACTTGGTCGCAAACATTAGCAGAGTTAAAAGAGCAAAAGATTACAAACTATAAACATATAACGGGTAGTGAATTAGCGAAAACAGATTGGTATATTATAAGACAAACAGACAATGGTGAAACAGTACCTACCGAAATAGTAGAAGCAAGACAATTACTGCGTAACCAAACTACACAAGTAGAAAACGAAGTAAACGCTTTAACTACAAAAAAACAAGTTATATTATACGATTACCCAAATTATGAGTCTTAGAAAAAGATTATTAGTTAAACCACCTGATACTGGAGGAATAACACCATCAGAACACTTTGGAGTAGTATTATACGAAGGAGATGGTTCATCATCACATTCTATTAACGGAGGTAAGTTTGGTGCGGCTGCTTATTTTAATGGAAGTAATGGTTATATATCTACTCCTGCTCTTGGTCTTGTTGGAGATGTTGCTTATAGTATTAGTGCTTGGGTTTTTCTCAACACATCATCTCAAACCTCTGGAATATATGTTATATGGAATGGTGCAGCAACTGTAGGTAGGCACATTTTTTTTAAAGTACAATCAGGAGCCTTAAGTATTGGAAATTACGGTGCTTCAATTACTGCTTCAACACCTATAGCTACAAATCAATGGTCTAATGTTGTAGTTTCAAGAGAAGTGGGTGGGAGTACAACTTTATACGTTAATGGTACTTCAGTAGCTACTGGCAGTATGTCTTTAGACCTTATAAATAGCAGTGGTAAAATTGGTACTGTAAATGGTTCAGCAGAAATGTTTGATGGTAAAATAGACCAAGTTAGAATATTTACTAAAGCTCTATCTTCATCAGAAGTTTCAACACTATATGCGGAAACAGCAGCAACAGTAGAATCATTAGATCCATTATCAGAAGATACAACAGACACACTACAAGTACTTGGAGATAGTTCTTGTATTGCTACTTATAGATTTGAAAATGATGAAACAGATTTAAGTGGTAACTATGATGGAACTGGAACAGCGATACAATATGCAGCAGGAAGATATGGACAAGGTGTTAATGTTAACAATGATGGTGTTGTTACAATACCTACTAATATTACAAATATAAACGACCATAGTTTATCTGTTTGGTTTAATACAAGTTCAACAAGTGGTACACAAACTATATTTGAGTTTGATACAGGAAACAGAATAATATTTAGAGCAACATCAACTGATTCTAATAAAGCTAATTTTGGTGGTGGAGGTTGGTTTGACCACGGTATATCTTTTAGTGCAAATCAATGGTACCATTTAGTTATTACTTTTAAAAGCGGTAGTCCTGCAAAAATATATGTAAATGGTAATTTACAATATACAACAGGAAATATTACTAAATCATCTGCAGGTAGTGCTAATTATTTAGGTGCTAACAATGCTTCTGGAGGAAATAATTTATTAGGAACATTAGACCAATTTAGAGTATTTAATAAAGAATTATCGGCAGCAGAAGTAACTACATTGTATAATGAAAACTCACTTGTAGCTTCTTATAGATTTGAAGGAAATGCAAATGATGATACAAGAAATTATGATGGTACTGCTACAAATGTTTCATACGAATACGGATTAGGATTTACTCCTGATTTTGTTTGGATAAAAGAAAGAACTAAAGTAGAAAATCATAGGTGGTTTGATACAACAAGAGGTGCAACAAAATTTTTAGGTTCTAACAATACTAATGCAGAGGCAACAGGTGCAGCAACACTTACTTCTTTTGATACAGGAGGTTTTACATTAGGACTTGATAATGAAGTGAATGATACTGGAATACCTTATGTAGCTTGGTGTTTAAAAGCAAACGGAGGAACTACAAGCAGCAATACTGATGGAGGAATTACAAGTACAGTACAAGCAAATACAGATGCTGGGTTTTCAATAATAAAATATACAGCTACTGCTTCAGGCACTCAAACAGTAGGACACGGATTAGGTGTAGCACCAGAGTTAATTATACAAAAGAAAACATCAGGGAGTGAAGATTGGTATACTTATATACCTCCTCCTACTATAGATTCTAATTATAATTATCTTGTTTTAAATTCTACTGCTGTTGCAGGTACAACAGGTTCAACTGTTCCAACCAGTTCAGTATTTAATCCAGTATCTCAATCTGGTGATTATATTGCTTATGCTTTTAAAAGTATTGATGGCTTTTCAAAGATTGGCACATACACAGGTAATGCAGATGCAAATGGACCGATTGTAGAAACAGGATTTGAACCTGCGTTTTTGATGATTAAAGGTACTAGTGGAAGTTCAGCAACAACAAACTGGTCAATATTTGATAACAAAAGAAATTTAACAAACCCAAGAGATAACATTGTTTGGGCAAATAAATCTGATGCTGAATCAAATTTTGCAGGTGCAAGAGAAATAAATTTTTATAGTAACGGTTTTCAACCAGTAAGTGATGGTTCAGATGATATAAATGATAGTTCAACGAATTATATCTATATGGCATTTGCTGCAGATCCTGACACAGAAGCACCAACAGTAGCAAAAAGTTTTAGTACAGTAACTTGGACTGGTAATGCAACAGATAATAGAACTATAACTGGTCTTGGATTTCAACCTAATATGGTTTGGTATAAAACAAGAACTGCAGCCAATGACCACAATTTATCTGATTCTATTAGAGGTGCTGCAAAACAAGTTAGACCTAATAGAGATATTGCAGAAGTTAGTGCAACAGACCAAATAAAATCTTTTGATAGTGATGGATTTACTGTGGGAACTGGTGGTGATGCTAATGCTTCAGGGGCTGATTACGTTGCTTGGGCTTTTAAAGCTGATGATAACGAACCGACAATCTTACCTAATACAGAATTATCATCTTTAATATCTAAATATAAATTTGAGGACAATGCTAATGATGATTATGGAGACAACAATGGAACTGCTTCTAATTTATCTTATGTCGCAGGTAGGTTTGGTAAAGCAGCAGATTTTAACGGAACAAGTAGTAAAATATTATACCCACAAGCTGCACCTTTTAACGATTCTAATACTATTTTAGCAGTTAGTGCTTGGGTAAAATTAGCTTCTACAACTGCAGAATTTGCCCTTTTAAGTGCATCTTCAACAACTGACCAAAGCGATGTTGCTGTTCTTTATGTTGGTGGTGCGAACAAATGGGGTAGGGTTTATTTAGGTGATGCACCAAGTAATGCTAATGAATATCAAGCAAATTTTGGTTCAACTAACAATACAAATTGGAATCATTTTGTATGGCAATTAAGTGCAACTAATGGCATAGAATTATGGGTTAATGGTGTAAGTCAAACAAGAACTCAAACGTGGCAAACTGGTACAATGGATGAAACTAAATGGTTTGGTGATTTAACTTATGCAACTGATGTACAATATGCAACAGGTCTTAATAGAGTTGTAACAACTGCTTATTACGAAGCTGAAGTTGACCAAATGAGATTGTTTAATGCAGAGTTAACATCTTCTGAAATAAGTGATTTATACAATGAGGGTATTGAAGCATTAGTTAGTGCAAATGCTAATGCAGGATTTAGTATTGTTAAATGGACTGGGAATGGTTCTGCAGGTAAAATTCCTCACGGACTTTCAGCAGCTCCTGAAATGATAATTACAAAAAGATTAACTGGCACAAGTCCTTGGTACACATATAATGCTTACCTAAACGGAGGTGCAAATCCTGCTTATTATTTTGTTAATTTAAATACAAGTGATGGTGAAACAAGTAATGGTTCATCAGGTGGTAGTTTATTTAATTCAACACCTCCAACATCAACAATATTTAATATTGGAACAAGTTTATCAGGAAGTGGAGATGAATACATAGCATATTGTTTCCATTCAGTAGCTGGATATAGCAAGTTTGGAAGTTATACAGGAACTGCAGGTGCATTAACTGTAACAACAGGATTCCAACCTGACTTTTTAATGGTAAAAAATACAACTACTGCAGGATATAGTTGGTATATTTTAGATTCTGTAAGAGGTGGAAGTGGTGGTTATATGAATAGATTTTTGGCTGCAGAATCAAGTCAAGCAGAAACAGAAGTAACTAACGGAGATATTGATGTTACATTTACATCAACAGGATTTCAATATGCTTCAACTATGTCATCAACAGATGGATTTAATAAATCAGGTGATACTTATATATATATGGCATTTAAAATAAATTAAAATGAATGGATTTGAACCAACAATATTAGGAATAGTTACATTAATAATGACAATATCAGAAATCAATTCTGTACTACAGGGATTGTTAATAGTAGTAACTACAATTTATACACTTATAAAGATCCATCAGCTATTAAATAAAAAATAATTAACTTTATTAAAAATAAATATTATGAAAAACTTTTTAAATAAAATTTGGGAAGGTATTAAAGATGCATTTTGGCTACAAGTACCTTATATTATTTACTCAACAGTATGGTTATTATTAACTATGTTTTGGGCAACAGTATTCTTAAAGTGGTTTATGAATAAATATTATTAAAATGAAATTAAGTAAAAATTTAACATACGCTGAAGCGATAAGATCTGAAACAGCTAAACGTAGACGTATAGAAAACACAGCACACGGAGTAATACTAGACAACTTAAAGCTAACAGCAGATAAAATATTTCAACCCGTTAGAGATCACTTTAATAAACCTATTTACGTAAGTAGTATGTATAGGTGTGAAAATTTGAATCGTATGGTTAACGGATCAAAATTCAGCAAACACATTACTGGACAAGCTATAGATATAGACAACGATGGTACTGATGTATCTAACAGAGATATATTCTATTACATAAAAGACAATTTAAAGTTTGATGTATTAATATGGGAGTATAATGACGATAGTCCTAGTTGGGTACATTGTAGTTATGTAGAAGGTTTAAATAGAGGTTTAGTATATCGCAATACTAATTTAGGTCTTATAGAGTTTAAAGAACCTAAAGTAGAAAAACCTAAAAAAGTAAAGTATGAGCAAAGAAAGAAAAAAGTTCAAAGAGACGAAACTAGGTCAGTTCCTACTAGGGAAGTCGGGGGTGTTTCAGAGTCTAGCGGAGACAATACCTGATAAAGGCGTATTAGGCGTTTTAAAGAACTTAATCATTAAAGATGATACATTACCCCAGCCTGATAAAGAAACGGCTTTAAAGATGCTTGAAATTGAGTTAGAGGAGATGGATGCGGTTACCCGTAGATGGGAAGCTGATGCATTGTCTGATTCTTGGCTTAGTAAAAACGTAAGACCTATATCTTTAGTATTTTTAACTTTAGTATATGCTACAGGGTTTTTTTTAAAATATGATCTAACGATTATAAATCAATTACTTCTTTTAGTCTATGGAGCATACTTCGGTTCACGAGGTTTAGAAAAAATAAGAAAGCTCTAGTACAATATAGTACATACATTATTACAATATATACTATTAACTTATACAATATAGTACTGTACAAAATATAATAAAATTTTTATATTTACAAAATGCGACAAAAATTAATCAAAAAAATTGATAGGTTGTTTAGCGAATACATACGTAGAAAACACGCTGATAAAAATGGGTATTGTACTTGTATAACTTGTGGCAAGAAACACATTTGGAATAGTGGTCAGATACACGCTGGTCATTTTGTATCACGAAGATTTTTAGTAACTAGGTATGATGAACGTAATGTTTATCCGCAATGTGCGTATTGTAATAATTGGCTTGCAGGCAATCAATATACATATGGTAAGCGTATAGATGAGTTACACGGTAAGGGTACCGCAGATAAGTTAATGCTATTATCTAAACAAACAATTAAAATAGAAAATTACGAATTAGAAGAAAAACATTTGTTTTATAAAAAAAATTTGATAACTTTGAGGAAACAATTATAAAAATATGTACACACAAAACGATTTAAGTATAATAAAAACACAAGCTGATGGCTTTGTGAATGACCAATTAAAATGGCAAAGACTACGAATAGAATCTCTACAAAAAGAGTTATCTAAGGAAAAACAAAAAACAAAAGAGCTAGAAGAATTATTAGCTTACGCAGATAAATTTAATTTAATAAACACACAATGAGCTTAGCACAAAATCAAAACAGACAATCAACTATAGACTGGATCGAAGAAGGTAAAACTTGGTCTGGTAAAGATGGAACAGAAATGAAAGAATATAAAGTATCACTTAAAAATGGTGATATACCAGTATTCAATTATCCATCTAACAAACCGTACCCATTTGCAAAAGGTGATAATGTTACGTACCTTTTGAACGAAAGAATGGTAAATAAAAAAATAATTCAAAACGGTAAACAAATGAAAAAAGTAGAAAACAATCAAGCTACAACAACTACTAGTACAACAACAAATACATCTCTAACACAGCAACAAAGTATAGCATTATCTGTTGCGTCTAAGCTAGGGTTCGAAACTGTAACTAGTGATGCTTGGCAAAAAACATTAAAGTTTCAAGACACAGAAAAAAGATCGCAAGCACAAAGCGAATTACTAAGTTCAATAGGACAAGTAACAATAGCATATTATAATTTACTAACAACTAAACCACAAAACAATGTCGCAAAAAACTGATACTGTATTTGTAAATGGACTTTACACTTACACAAATGAAAAAAGTTTTATAGTATCTAAGAACAGTTTAAATGTAGAAAAGTTTTTAGAGCAATTAAAAGATCCTGATGTACAAAAACATATAAAGGAGAATGAAGGTTACCTTAAATTTATTACAATGCTAAGTAAAGCTGGTAAACCTTATAGCAAACTAGAAAGTAACAATTACAAAGAAATAACAAGCAAGGAACACAGTCCTGATCGAAACAACAATGACGATGACGGACTCCCATTCTAATACGGTTTCTTTACAATCCCAAGTAAGTAGACTGAATGACATACGTAATGGTAAGATAAAGGAAGGTCTACGACTTGGAATACCAGAGATAGACGAGTACTGGAGATTTAAGTTTAGTAACTTTAATGTAGTACTTGGACACGCATCAACAGGTAAAACTACCACACTACTTTATTTACTTTTATTATATGCTGTTAAGTATAATTTAAAATACTTAATATATTCTGCAGAGAATGAACCAAGCAGTATAAGTAAAAAGTTATGTGAATTTTTAATAGGGTTACCATTTAATAAAATACCAGATAAGGTATGGAAAGAAAAAATTAAATGGATACACGAACACTTTAGATATATAGATATAGATGAAACATTTACATCTAGCGAATTATTAAGACAAGCAGAAAAAATTAAAAAAACATTTAATTACCACGCTTTATTAATAGATCCATACAATTCACTTATAAGAGATAAAGAGTTAATGAAAACATATGGTGGTCACGAATACGACTACGCAGTTATGGGAGATTATCGTTTATTTACTAGACGAAACAAATGTTCTATATATTTAATTACACACGCAGTAACAGAATCACTAAGACATAAACACCCTAACGGACATAAGTTTGAAGGATATATACAGCCACCTAGTGCAGGATCAGCTGAAGGTGGAGGTAAATTTTTAAATAAAAGTGATAATTTTTTAATACTTCACAGGTACACAAATCATCCAGAGTATTGGACTGATACGTATTTAGCTGTAATTAAAATAAAAGAAATAGATAGTGGTGGGAGACCTACACCTATGGAAAATCCAATAGAGTTTAGATCACTAGCAAATAATGTAGGGTTTAGTATAAACAATAAAAATTTATTACATTTAGTAGAAAAGCGTGATTCTTGAAATAGCATATAAGAAACATAAAGATTGGTTAAGGATATGTAAATCTTTTAACTGCGGTGATGACGACTGCAAAGATATTGTTTCAGAGCTATACTTAAAGATAGATGATTTAACAAAGAAAGGTAAAGATCTTAGATATGGAGATGATGATATAAATTATTTCTACTGCTATAAAATTATATTTCATTCTTGCCTTAGATTAAAACAACACAACAATAAACGAAAAGATTTAATTATTACATCTGATAGTGAGAACTTTGATTTAAGTTCAGCTCTAGCTAAGTATGGTAAAAAAAGTACAATAGATGAAGATATGTTATTTAATAAGCTAGAAGAATTTACAAATGATTATAGAGAGAAACTTACCTGGTATGATATTACAATATTTGAGTTACTATCAGGCGGTAAGAAAATATCAGAGCTACAAAGAGAAACTAATATAAGTTATGTATCTTTAAGAAACACATATTTAAAAGTAAAAGATTTTGTAAAAAAACAATATGAGAAATTCGATTGGACTAGGGGATCTAGCAGAAAAAATAATTAACATAATAACATTTGGTTATGGTAAAAGAATTGCAACTTGGGTAGCAAAACTATTTGGCTATAAAGATTGCGGCTGTGATAAAAGAAAAGACGATTGGAATAAAATACAAATTAAAAGATGACAGATAATGTACAAATGATACAAATTGATTACGATCAATGGACTAAATTTAAAGGAGTTAAAAATAACACAATAGCAAAAAACGAACTTAAATTAATCGAAAGTTTACACGCAAAGTATTTT
>Ga0316203_1001328_pt1 | contig 18228 bp, 19 predicted proteins | sample 6monrhotite_MG_FD_204940 | JGI IMG/M metagenome (GOLD analysis project Ga0316203, IMG submission 204940) | Microbial mat bacterial communities from mineral coupon in-situ incubated in ocean water Damariscotta River, Maine, United States -... | ecosystem: Environmental > Aquatic > Marine >... | reverse complement strand
ATCCACTTTACATCTCTCAAGCGGCGATTTTTTCACCGATACACCACTGGCATTTACAAATGTTTTAGATGAATTTGATCCACCGCCTGACATTGAGAGTGAACTAGGAAGAACACTTACTTCATTAACAATTGAAAATTCAGATCTTGCCGAAAAACTGGAGTGGGATTTCGGGGAGCGTTTAAGCCTAATTACAGGTGACAATGGACTAGGAAAATCATTTTTACTTGAATTCGCATGGTGGGTCGCAACAGGCTCATGGGCACATCGCCCAGCTCTTCCGAGTTTAGCCAACAAAAATAAAATACCTAGAGTTGAATACTCAATGCGAGGCAAATCGGGGCGCACATCACAAGGGGCTTATCAATTCGACTACGAACGCAACACATGGTCATTAATTAGCTCGTCACCAAATATTGAGGCATTAGGGATTTTTGCTCGTGCCGATGGTTCTTTCGCTATCTACGATCCGGTTCGATCTCAGCTTCAAGGCTTGCCTGACGATCAAATTGGGCGATTAACAAGTGATGATGTCTGGGATGGAAAACCTGGGCAAATCGAAGGGCTAATTCGTGATTGGGTTCGCTGGCAAAAAGCAGAAAATACAATTAGCTTTGATCGATTCTGCTCAGTACTGCAAAGACTCAGCCCTGAAGATCTTGGGAGATTAACTCCCGATAAGCCAATCAGAATCCCCGGAGACCCGCGTGATATACCAACAGTCAAACACAAATACGGGACAATACCTGTAACTCACGCTTCATCCGGTGTTCAAAGAGTCTTGCTCCTCACCTATTTAATCATTTGGGCGTGGCAAGAACACGAATTAGCTGCAACGCAACAATCTCGTGAACCATTACGCAAGCTTGTAGTGTTTGTTGATGAACTGGAAGCCCATCTACACCCGAAATGGCAGCGAATTGTATTACCCGCCCTTATGAGTATTGGAGATTTGTTAAGTGGCGAGCTTTCAATACAAACTATTGCTGCCACTCATTCACCAATGATTCTTGCATCTATGGAGCCTACGTTTAACTCAGATATAGATGTTCTGGGACACCTATTTACTGATGATAAGACTGTAAGGTTAGAGAATATTCCTTTTGTAAAATATGGAGATGCTTCGGGCTGGCTAACTTCACCTTTATTTGGGCTGAGGCACGCCCGATCTCCTGAGGCTGAGCGTACTATTGAGCGAGCAAAGCAAGCCCAGTTATCGGAAGCCCCTGGCACTGAGCTCGTTCAGGAGATCACGGACGACCTAAGGCGCTTCCTTGCAAATCACGATAGATTTTGGCCACGCTGGCTTCATTTTGCAGAGAAACATGGAGTTAAGCTTTGATTCGTATTGCTCCCAAGCCTGAATATCCTGAGTTTGACCAATCAGTGAGGCAGCCAGGAAGAACCTTCCTCCGTACAACGCCGCACCCAACTACTAAGGAATTTAAGAAAAAAAATTATTGGAGCCGGGCCCTAAGAGAATTGAACGCAGCTTATTCAGGTATCTGCGCATACACTGCAATGTACATGGCAGCTGACCGAGGCTCAGTGGACCACTTTAGGCCGAAGGCAACACACCCACATCTTGCTTACGAGTGGAGTAATTACCGCCTTGCAGGCGGACGAATAAATAGCACAAAAGGCAATTCGTTGGATGTTTTAGATCCAATGGAAATTGAGGATGATTGGTTCCATCTCGACCTCCCGAGCTGCCTCATTCGCGCTAACCCTAGATTAGATAGAGGAATTAAAAGCCAAGTCAATTCAACAATAAATACACTACGGCTAAATGCTGATGACATATATGTCGATGAGAGGTGCAACATCCTTATGGAATATGCCAAAGGGCAAATTGGTTATGACTTTCTGAGAAGAAGGTATCCATTTCTAGCCAAAGAAATTACCCGGCAAAATCTTGATGGACAATTGGTCGCGATTTTCAGGATTTAAAAGAATTGTTATTTCCCCCTCCCCTTTCCCCAAAAGGCGCATTTTGGGGAGTGTTTTGGTGATTTGATTAAGGGCATTTTGGGTTCTCCTTGGGCTGAATTTTACCATAATTACGCAAATATATCAAATAGATGGAATGATTTAATCTCCCCACAGGCCATCAAATTTGTTCTCGTCCAGCTCGGTATAGGCGACCGTGTGGCGGATGTCGCGGTGCCCCAAATAGTCCTGAATTCTGCGGGCATCGACCTTGCGCACATTGGTGAGGTGATGGCCGCACGAATGGCGGAGCATGTGGGTGTTGACCTCGACCTCTAGTCCCGCCCGCTTTCCGGCGCGCGCGATCATTTTATAGATTGTCGAGCGGGTCAGGCCTTCCCCCTGGGCACTCACAAAAACGGCCTGTGTGCGCTCGCCCTGATCATCGCGGAGCTTTGTGAGGGCGTGCGTTTGTTCTTCATTCAAAACCTGGATACTCGACTTGCCATTCTTGAGACGGCGTACAAATAGGCGGCGAACGTTGAGGTCTACGTTTTCCCACGTTAGAGCATTTGCCTCACTCACCCGCAAACCATGACGGTACATCATCAAAATCAACGTGGCGTCGCGATGGCGGTTACGCCCTACCTTGCTTGCCGCTTGCATGAGTCGTATGACTTCATCATCACGCAAGAACTTGCGGCTGCGTCGTCCTTTGTAGGGAAGTTTTCGGGGCGGCTTGGGGCGTTGGGTCTTCAAGTTTCGGCATCCTTGTTCAAGGCTGTACAGTGTGGTTTGAAGCCTTTCCCCAAAATGCGCCAAAGTGGGAATGTTCATAAGCCTCACCATTCTAGCACTTACTATGTCCCTACACCCCGCCAGCGCCGGTAACGTTAGCACCCAGCCCGACCCTGAATTGCTCAAACGCTTCGAAGCCGAGCGAGACGCTGCCCAAGCCGACTTGCAGCGTGCGCGAAATCTCCGCGAAGAAGGCGAGGCGATGATCCGCGAAGCAGACGAGGCGGATCGCAAGGCACACGCAGAGGCTGTACGTGAACTTTGTGCACTCGGAGCTTTGCCAGCATCCGAATGTCCGTAATCAACATTAAATGCCAAGTGCAGAATTAGTACCAACACCGCAACCTGAAATGCAGGAAATCGCCGCCGAGCGCTTTCCGCATTTCGGCATTCCCGGCTTCGAGAAACTGCCGACCGTGACGCAAAACCTATACCTAAAAATTCCTGCCAACCGTCTTGAAGGCGTCCGTCCAGTTATCGAAAAAGAGATCGCCAAGTTGAACTCAAATGAAGAAATACGCGGGACGGGACAGACGAAAACAGCCGAAGCAGGAAACATCGAAAGCACAGCCCTTCCCCGTCGCGATCAAGCCTACGCCGCCATCGACACTTTCCACCGTGCTGAAGCTGGCGATCCACAAGCCAAGAAGGACTTGCTCGATGCCAAAAAAGAGCTGCTTGGCGAAGAGCCATCCGACGATGATATTTTTCAAACCATGTTGATAGACCAGGGTGGGCTGTTCGATAACAGCCTTGTTTTGGATGTCGCGCTGAGCGATACGGAAACTCAGCAGCACCAAGATGTGCTGGACATGTTCAAGGAATTTCGCGGTGATCTCGCATCCGTCGATGAGGCGATCAAACCAGCACAGCAAATCGAGTTGTTTATCGAACTGACCAAAGGCCAGGGCGATTTAGCTGAGCGCATGGACTTTGCCCGCAAAGCCCTCACCGTCCTGACGGCATCGGGTGAACGCAACCTATTTAAAGGCCTAAGCAGCTTCCATGTTTTGAGCGGTGATGAGATTATGTCCAGCGGTGTCGAAACCCTGCGCAAGATGGCAGATACCCATGCCGCGATTCCCAGTGACGCCTAGCCCTTAGCCAATTGGTCAGGTTGGCGATATCTTGCTAAACTGTGGGCGTCGCTCAAACTTTCATTCCAATTTAGCTTACCATCGCAGAAGCGGGGCAACCTGCTTGCCAGATGGTAGGCTACAAGGCTGATTGTTTGGGCGACCAAGTCAGGTTCGCCCCGCTTCTGTATGCCCAAACCTTTCCTCATCCACCCCTGCGGTCACGTCTTCCAAACACGCGAGCACCTTCGCGACGGGGCAGACGATCTCGGTTGCCAATGTGACGCGAACGGCAAGCCACTTTTTGAAATATGGACATGCCGCACATGCGGCGGGACGTTTAGCGTTGAGCGGGTTGAGGCGGAATGAGTATGCACGACAAGATGGGGGGTGAGGCGAACGACCACAGCGAAGCATCCCGTACCACACCGTAAAGGATTTGCCCCTTTTAGGGTTCCTCCTTGACGGTGCGGCTTTTTCGGGCTGCTGGCTTTTGGGCGTTCGCATCTCTTAACCCCCAAATCCCATGCAAACTCTATCATCCCAGTCAACGACACCACCCCGCACAAACGGCATCCATCGTTTTCTCGACCGCATTATTCAATACGACAGCCTCATGGTCATGCAGGCCATGCCCGCCGAGTGCGTCGATTTGATCGTCACCGATCCGCCTTACCTTGTCGATTACCGATCACGAGACGGGCGGCGCATCGCCAATGACAGCCCTGGCAATACCGGATGGCTGTATGACACCAGCCGCGAGATGTTCCGGGTCTTGAAAGACAATGCGTTTTGCATTTCCTTCTACGGCTGGCCGCAAGCGGGCTCGTTTCACAACGCTTGGGCACAGGCAGGTTTTCGCGTCGTCGGCAACTTCGTTTGGGCCAAGAGTTACGCATCCAGCAGCGGATACACCCAAAGACGCCATGAATGCGCGGCCCTGCTGGCGAAGGGCAACCCGCCCCGACCGTCGGTCATTCTCCCAGACGTCCTGACGGGCCGCTACACCGGCAATCGATTGCACCCAACGCAGAAACCCATCGAACTGCTGGCGAAATTCATCCAGGCCTATTCCCGACCGGGCGAGATCGTCCTCGATCCCTTTGCAGGCTCAGGCAGCGCGGCGGTTGCCGCCACTCGGCTCAACCGTCACTACATCGCCATCGAGCTGATGCAGACATACGCGGAGGCTGCGAAAAAGCGACTGTCACAAACCTGACCATCGTTCAGGTTTTGCCGCATTTTGTGTTTTCTTGTTCATGCATCATGGTAGGCTAATGACCATACTCATCAAGGAACAGACGATCATGACCAACACCCGCATCGCCCATGCCTTTCCCGACCTGTCCGAAGGACAGGCTTTGCTTGCGCAACTCAGCGGGATATTTGAAATGGCGCGGGACTTGGAAATGACGCAACGTGAAATTGGCGGTGCTGATGCTGAGCGGGCCAAGGAATTGATCGCCAGCGCGGGTTCTCCCGAAGAACTTTCCGTGGCTGAAAAAACAGCCCATGCGACGGTCTTAGGAATCCTTGCGCTTGTATCCGAAGACGATTTGAAGGCTGGTCTCGAAGCGGGATTGCTTTTGCCTGAAGACTATCAAGATGCCTTGAAGGCCATGCGCGCTATGAGCCTCAACCGTGGACGCTCTACCGAGCGTGAGCATGACCGCGAACGCTAAGCTTCCCTCTCTGGAAAATACGCATATCCCTGCCCGTACTTTGTGCGGATACATCGGCGCAACAGCGGATGACGCTTGCGCAGTTGTTTGATGTAGCTCTCTATAATGCTGGGCTTGGCGGTTTTGGCGATGCCCATGGTTCGCATCAACGCGCTACGGTGAATGGGGCGTTCAGGGCTGCGCATCAGTGCCGCCAACAACCGCGCCTCGCGCGGTGTAATCCGCATGACGGTATGCTCAATGTGCAACACGGCGCTGACCACATCCACCGATACTTTACCCACCGATACGCGGTTGTGTGCGGCGGGCAGGTCTTCGGCAGCGCGTTCCACTCGCGCTAAAATTTCTGGGAAATGGCACGGCACGCGCATGTAATCCGCCGCCCCGGCGCGCAGGCTTTGCACAACATTGAGCAAGCTCGCATTGGGGCTCAGTACCAGCACCGGCAGCAAGCCTCCGTAGCGTTCGATAAATTCCAGACAACTGAGCGGTCCACTTTGCGGGCTGTTCAACAGCACGGCAATCGGGTTTTCATAGCCCAAACTGTGGGCGGCCAAGCGGGCGTCTTGGTAAACGTAAACCGTGTAACCTTGCTCTTGAAAACCTTCCGTCAGCTCCAAACGGAAGCTGCGCGGATAGCCGACGAGGAAAATACACGGCTGGGGAAAAGGAGGCGTTTGCATAAGCGCGGGGTTAAGTGAATGTCCGCGCAGTGTATGAACTTGTCGAAAATTTCCGAAAAAATGTCTGTGTATTTACAGGATTCAATGAAAAATCAGGTTCGCAATCGCGCCATCATACGCTGACCAAAATGAAATCGAGATGAAATCTAAATCATCCCTTGTTCCCGTAACCAGCGAAGTTGCGCCGTGCTGAAATCGCACGGGTCTTGGATGGTGTCGGGGATGGACTTTTGCGACTGACCGTACTGGTGTTGCCAGTCGAACGCCGTAGCCGCGACGCCGAGGTCTTCCAGATGCTGAACGGCATCCGTCGCCGCCTTTTGCCCCGCCGTGTCGCGGTCATAAAAGACACGCACCTCATGGGCGTTGAGTTGGGCAAGTGTGCCCCTGAGTTTCTCGGCTTGAACATCGGACAGGCGTGCACCGAAGCTGGCGACGACATTCTTGATACCCGCCTCGACACACTTGGCGACGTCAAACGCGCCCTCCACCAGCACGATTGTTTTGGTCGCTATCGTTTGCAGCACGGCTTCGTTGTTCAACAGCAGATTATCCAGATTGTAGAGTTCCAGTGACGGATTAAAGCCACGATAAAACCGCCACTTGCCACGGGCTTCCTGTTCCGGCGTGGTGGCGCGGCCCATGTGGGTGAGGATGGTGCGGGCTTGACCATCGACCGACACGCCGCCCACCTGAAACACCAGCCGCTTGGCGAGCATGCCACGCGCGCTGTCCAGATAGCCGCAACGCAGATACGTGCACGTCTCCGCCGAGATACCACGTTCCGTAAACGCGGTGTGCTCAACTAGACGCGGAGCCAGGTCTATGTCGATGGGCGGATTTTCTTTTTTCTCTTCACCGCTCGTTGGCTCAGAAGCTGGCACAAGATCATCGATATGGGTGTAGCCGCCTTCAACCAGCCAACTTGCCGCCTCATTCAACTTGAGGATTTGCCCACGCGCCCCGTGGATCGCTTGCACCAACTCGATCACGCCGCCACCGGGTTTGCTACGCCCCGGCGCAGTGGCGTGCGTTGACCAGTCATACCAAACGCCCGGCGCTTTCATGTGAAAGCTCGCGGTCTTCTCATCTGTGTTGAACGGCGAATAGCCCCAAAACTCCGTATCCGTACAACGCCTCACATCCGCACGCACGCCGAGATCATCCAATAGTTTGCGCCAATCACACCCGGCACGAATGGCGGTGAGTTGATCGGGATGGAAGAAACGTTTGTTGGTCATGGAGCGAGGATAGCGCCCCGCCTCGGCCGAGCGAAAGAAGCGTCCAGAGTTGATTCAGCATTCGCTAACGCGATCACTGGCCCTCTTTACGTCAGTACATTAGTCGCCACCATCATCAGCATCACCTTGCCCTACTAAATTCTTCGCTCCATTTTTCAAAAAATTATTGAGTGTTTCAAAAGTTTTTTTACCAACTCCTGTTAGAGCTTCCTTACCCCATTTATAAAGCTTCTTTAAGCTGCTTATATTTTCCTCTGTAGGTTCGATCCCTAGTTTTATTAAAGAGTCTTCATTTGATTCGCCCTCCTTAAAAAGAGCCTCTTCAAAATCTAAGATGCTGGCTCGCAACTCCCATTCGCTGAACAAAAAGTTATGAAGTTCTGATCTTCCCTCATCGCTAGTTAGGTAATGGTTATATTTCGTTGCTTGACCGAGATCGATAGCCTCCGGTTCAAAAGGAGCAAGATAAGCAATCCGTTCAGGGAACTCAGCTCTACCTTCGCCACCTTTTCGCGCTTGAAGGAAGTCAATTGATCGAGACATTGATTTAGCAACTTCGATATTTTGATCAGCTGTACGTAATAACGCGTCCGCAGCCGCTGGAGTCGTTTTCGCTAATCCCTCAAGGGCCTGAGCAGCATCGGATGTAGATTTTGCCGCCTGAGATAGTGATGAGGTTACTTCTACCAATATGCTTTCTGAACGAAGCCTCTCTTTTTGCAGACGTATAAAAACTGCCCATGAAGCTAGACCACCAGCTGCAAAGCCGATTAAAGCAGCAATGATCGAAACGATATCTGTCGTGTCCATCTCAAATGAAACCCCTGCATAAATAAAAAGCGAATGTCTATTGGCTTACCGATCGGAGGCGTTCAGTATCGGATATTGTGTGCAATTACGCCACCCGCCATATTTTCCTTCTTCACTGCTTTTACCACCTAAGGCAGAGCGCGGCCAGCTGTGAGCAATAAGCTGTGATTGATGAGCAAAGAGCGGACTGCAAGTTTGGGATTCTGCACAGAGCATGGACAAAGCCATGCCTTCGTGCAGATAATCCCTAATCTTGCCAAAGGGGAACACCCCCTTGGAACCCCTATTCACAATGAGCCATGAGCACCGACGAAACCCCACCCTACCCGCCTGAAGACGATGACGACCGCGCCGAGAAAATGCGCGTCTATCGCCAGCGGTATTGGAAGCGGTTTCACACAACCCGCAAGCGGGTGTATGGCACGCTAACAGCCGAGCAGTACGCAGACATAGAGAAACGCGCTGAAGATGCGGGGCGCGCCGTATGGACGCAAATTCACGCTGAGGCCGAGGCATATGCTCGGGGTGAATACTTAGCCCCCAAGGCCATTGAAGAGCAGGTCACGGAGCTGATCATTCAACTCCGCCGCATCGGCACCAACGTCAATCAGATCACCCGCGAATTCCACCAGGACGGCATTCACGATGAACCGGACTTGCTGCGCAATTTGCAGGAACTGGAAATGCTCATCCGCGCCTTTGTGAAAAAGCCTTGGGGGACATTGCCGGGCGAGCCACTACCAGATGACGACGACGCGCCATGATAATCAAATCCATGTCGCGCAAGACACCGAGCTTCAAGCAACTCACCAGCTACATGCTGACACCTAAGGGTGCGGACATTGCGCTGACGCATAACCTGCCTGCCGCCACGACAACGCCTGAAGAAATTGTTCAGGAGTTTGCGGACAATCACGCCCTGTTGCCGGGACGTGTGAACGGCAATGCGCTGTATCATGAAATCATCGCGTTGGAGCCGAATGCGGACCTGCCCAAACGGCAGCAGATCGCGGCGCTTCGTAAAATCGCCACGCGCTATCTGGACCGCCGTGCTCCGCAACAATTGGCCGTCGGCGTGATCCACGCCGAGACTGCGCACATTCACATGCACTTGATGATCAGCGCCAACGCGGTGTTATCGAAAAAACGCGTGTGGCTCCATAAAAGCGATTTCGCCGACATCCAGAGAGATATGGAAAGCTACCGCCTCAAACACTTTCCCGAGCTGGGGACGGCGCTCCATTACAACGAGGCACACGAAGGACCAAAATGCAGCAATCGTGAGCAAGCGGCAAAACTCCGCACCGGCAAAGCCAGCCACAAGGAACAACTGACGGTGGACGTGGGCAAGGCCTTCCAGCACGCCCGCAGCCGAGACGCCTTGGACACCGCCCTAACAAAGATGGGGCTGACGCTGTACCAGCGCGGGCGATCTGTGGGGGTGACAACCGAAGGCAGGCGGCGCTATCGCCTCACCACGCTGGGCTTAGGCGATGCCTACACCGATGCCGTCACACGGTTCGATCTGGCGGAAAGCCGCATGGCGAGTTTGCAACGAGGACGAGGCACGCGAACACCTGATCAAGAACGCGAAACCTGACGCAATACACAACGAATAGATGCGTGACGCTTCATTCAAGGTTACAGTCCTCGCTCATAACCTTCTGAACTGTGTGGCGTCTGATGTTTGGCAATCTTTATATTTTCGTTGTGCGTGTCCGTGATGCGATCAGTCTTGTCTTGAGCCAGCTCTTGACCGTGTTTGGGGCCATCCAATTTTACTCCGCAGACGAGATTGCCAACAAACGCAACCCCGCACGGTTCATGCGCTGGAATCAACGCAAGCGATTGCTCAATCAGTTCAATGGCGGGTTTTTGCTGGACGGCAAGGTGGGGCGGCTGTCGCGCAAGGTGTCGTTTCAGTCCATCCTTACCGTCGGCGGCATGGGCACGGGCAAGACCGCCAACCTCATCATGCCAAACCTGCTCACGGCGGATAACTGCTCGCTGGTCATCACCGACACGTCGGGTGAACTGTATGAGCAGACATCGGGTTATCTTGCATCACAGGGCTACGACATCAAAGTCTTGAACTTGATCGACCCTAGCCAAAGCCACGGCTACAACCCGTTGGCAAACGTGACGAGCTACGCCGACGCAGAGCGTATTGCGCATATTCTGACAAAGGGTGCGGGGAGAGGCGGACACACCAATGAGCCGATCTGGGACGACGGTGCAAAACGGCTGGTGCGGATTCTGGTGCGGGCGCTGAAAAACAGTCCCGAGGGCGATACAGCCAGTCTGGTGGACGTGCAGTATTGGCTCAACCATTTTGACGCCCACAGCAAGGGTGGCAAGCTGGACAAATTCATTATCGACAACACCATGAACGACAAAGCGACGTTCGAGGACTACCAAGGTTTCGCCACCACCTCGCCCGAGAAGATGATGCTGTCGTTTGTGTCCACCGCAGCGACATCGCTGGCGCTGGTCGGCAACACGGACATCGCCCAAGTTCTCACTAAAAACGAATTCGACTTCGCAGCGATGAAGGAAACGAAGACAGCGCTGTACGTCCTCGTCCGCCAGCAAGACATGGAAGCATTCGGCTTCATTCTGTCTCTGTTCTACACGGAACTGTGCAACACGCTCCTACAAGACCGTAGCGGCAAGCTCCCCGTCTATATGTTCTTGGATGAATTCGGGCACCTGAAAATCCCAGGCTTCGAGACCTTCGCCACCACCGCACGAAAATACAAAGTCGGCTTCTGGCTGATCGTCCAGTCCCTCGCGCAACTGGTGGACAAATACGGCGAGCAAGGCGCACGCACGATTTTGGGTGGCATCGGTACGGAAAGCTATTTCGGCGGCATGGACTTGAACACCGCCCGAAACATCTCGGGTCGCCTTGGCACGGCCTTTCACCTCGACTGGTTCCAGCCATCGCAAGGGCTACACGAAAAACCGCTCATGCGACCGGATGAACTGATCCGACTGACTGACAACGATCTACTGGTGCTGCACTCGAATAAAAATCCGGCAATGCTGCACACAGTGCCGTTTTATCAGCGGGGGGATTTGCGTGCACTAGCAAAAAAATAAACGGAACTGGCCATTAGAAATGTATCAGGTGAGCATATGTTTGATACATTCCAAAAGACGGGGTTCACTTGCCCACCATATTTTCTAGCTGTGCATAACGTATCTTGACCATATTAACCTTGCAGATAAACGCAGCCAAAAGTAGCATACTTGGGGCAGACCAACACAATAGGAGGCCTTGTTCCTTTATAAGGCAGCAACTTTATGTCAGACAATATTTATAGAGATATTCCTGAGCGAGTTACCTTAGTTCAAAATTTGATATATCAAATTTTTTCAGCAATTACACATCCGTCCGTGTTGGAAGCCGATGATGTAGGCACCTCTCGCAAAACATTAAATTTATCCAGGCAATTTTCTAATGCGCTTGCTCTGCTTTTTCAAAGGCCCCTCGTTATTTCAACCATTGAAATTCATATAACTAGAAAGGGGAGTAAAGGAACACTCTTGACATGTTCCGCCGCTGATCCAACGCGAAACATAAGGGGATTAATTGAATCTCATGTTGCAGGTTGGAAGGACCATGAAATTGATAATTATGCCCTGAAGATTTTTCCTGAAAATCATAGCGTAGATATTAAGGGGGTGCATAAATATGTAGTCAAAAATAGAATACAAAAAAATATAACGGGGGTGCCACCCGATAAACGACAATACGCGATGATCATTCATGAACTTGGGACGATTGACAGTGGCGAAGCGAATCCTGTTCCACTAATGAGGGATAGTATGGATGGCAAACTACTTCAAATGCTTATTGAGAGGCTATATCAAGATAGTGTTTTTGGCCACCTTGTCTTACAGTGGCTCTATATAACTTTGTACATTTGGACAGAAAACAAAAATATTCGAAGTCAGTCATTAAATGAAATTGTTAGATGCCCAACAATAGCGGACATTGGTTGCGAAGAAGCAAAAAGAGATTTCACCTCGGATATTGAAGACATCCTTGATGAGCTGTACTTGAACACCAAGGATAGCTTTATGCTTGTTGAAAAAACACAAGGTAAAACCAACCATACAAATTTATCTAATTTGTTTTTCATACTAAGAAGTAGCGGTCGACTGACAAGAAGGTACGATGCTAAATACGGCCCTACCTTTGACATGCGTTTCATTTTTCCTCCATCGCAACGTAGAGACCTTGCTCAACTTCTAGGGCCGCGCGCCTCGCTTATTGAAGATTGTGAGAGGCCTTATCAGGATGAACGCTCAATTTTAGATGAGCCTTTCATCTCTGGCATAACCGCCTTCTGTAGCATCGATAAAGATGATGAGGAATTTCAAGAACCATGCGGCTTTCGTAAGGATAAGGTAGCCGTGAAAAATAAATCATCTCGAAACAAGGCTAGTACAATCATATTTAAGAAAATATTGGGCCCTGAAAAGAACATTTTCTTGAATACATTTCCAATTCACCTGAATGGCGCTCCACTGCTGTTAGTAGCAACTCTGAATTCAGAGTTAGGTAGTGAAGGAATTAGCGCAGCTTCATGGCGCCACAATTTTCATTTTTACACAGAACTCATTTGCAGAAAATATGCGCGCAAGGTACGTGGGAAAATTAAAGAGAAATACCTGAATAGAATATATGAACGCGCAAAAAGAGAGTTTGGTTTTGACGATAGACATACAGGTGGCGTTAAGGGCCTAGGAGAGCGCCTGGAAAGTATAAATAATTTTTTTAAGGCTGCAGCTCTTAGTTTCCCGTTTCCGATTATTTCGGTAGTTTTGGCTAGCGAAACTCATGCAAAAAAGAAAGATGCATATAGTATTTTCGAGATGAACGAGACCATATTTGAAAATTCATTATACCTTAAAGTAAATAAAAACCATTTTTTTCACACTAATATGGATAGAGATAATTCCACTTTCATTGATAGCGTCATAAACGCACTACGAAGGGGGGTCGTTGACACTCGCAATGCAAAGATAGATGCACTTAATTACAGAGGTTTTCATCATAAACTTGCAATCATACTGACGATACTTCCGGGTGTTTTTGGAGGGCTAAGCCCTACAAACCTTGTGCTAATTGATACTATTAATTTCAAAGTTGAAGAAGAACTAGAACTAATCACACAATTCGTAAGCGAAATAATTTCTAAAAGCTATATTGAATCCCCCCTACCTCACGCATCTGCTCACGTTATTTCAAGAACTCAAGACATAAATGACCTGGAGGATGAAGCAAACATTTTTGATTTTCCATATGGATACAAGCGCTCACCGATTACTGAGCAGGGGCCTATTGTTTTATTTTTAAAGCCCCTCAAAGAACAAAATATGAATAGGCTTTGCACAAAAACATATGATTTTATTAAAGCAAACCCATCTCAACAATTCATTATTTGTGGGCAAAAAATTCTTGATCACACTCCTAATTTGGCCCATATCCCCTTACCACTTGAGAAAATCCTCCAGACAGCGCAGGATCAATTTGATATCACGCCTGAAGTTAACACTTCCCTGGGGAGGGGTGAATGAATGCCGCCTAGGACTCGAACAACAATCATTACAGAAACTAACCCAGAAGATTCTGTGCTCTTTTTGGCGAAAAAAGAAGCGACTAAACCTCTTGTTCTTGCTCAAGCGAGCATAATTCGCGCAGAAATAAAGCAGTTAGCAGAAGCAGCGACTAAATCAATTTCTTTACATAATGTGACGCCGCTTCCCGAATTAAATGAAGCCGTTACAGATGATGCCCAAGAGCAAGTGTTAGCCCAAGCTCGGGCAAGCTCTAAAAGAGAGTATGCTAAACTCAAAGCTATTAATGCTGCACGTATCTCTCTAGATCAAAATACTTCAGATATCGAGCCTGTCAAAAGTCCACGTATCTTGGATCCGGAGATTCGTATACGTCTTTTGTCTCTCCTACATGAAGCAACAACGCCTGAAGCGGGGCTCCTTAACATTGAGATTTTTTTGGCAGACAATCAGTTAACTGTAAGTCCGCGCCTGAATGAGATTGGGTTGCCGATTAATTCACTTGAGGCCAAAATCGAAGACATGGTGCTGAGCGCAAGCCAGAGACAATCGCCAGCTAGCCCATATCACTCATCACAATGGGAATCCCCTCTCAAATTTATAGAAGTCACTTACGGAAAATACCTTAAGTTCTTCGGTGCTGAAGAGAACTGGCTTTACCAAGATCAGCTTAGAAAAATTCACCCAAGCAGATCCGATTTACAACGCATAGGCGGGAGCGCATTTGCTCAAAATTACGGATCACAGTGCTGGGGGGAAGATATTTATGCCGCCTTAAAAAACTACCTTCGCAACAGGAAACAAGATTCTTCACCTAAATTACAATGTGCCCGTACAGTTACTGATGTTGTGCCGCCCAAAAAATCTAGATCTGAATATTATGGAAAAATTATAAATACCGCCTCAAGAGAAACCTCTGAAATAATGAAAAACTGCAGAAAAATCAATATGTTATCATACAGGCACAGATAGAAAAAAATTTATTCAAAAATAATCCTATTTGTAATCAAATTTAAGATTGCACCTCTTGGTAGAATCTCATACCATACATCTAACTCCCCTAACTGATCACAAAGAGCACTTAAAACACGATCAACCAACTCGAGTGAGACTGCGAACAGAGAATTTTGGGAAGGATGTGGCTATGACGACAAGTTCGTTAACAATAACGCCTCAAGATGCAGTTTATTCTCGTGAGGCAGATGTTGGAAAAGTTATCTCCGCAGCGGAAGAGTTTGCAAAATTGGTCGTGCCCAAGGCAAGCGTACCAATTGAGAACCTGCGGAAAATTGCAGAGGCTGGCTGGACTGATGAGCAAAAACTTAAGCTATCAGCAAACGAGGGTGCAAAAACACACGAAATGGTCACAACCACTTATTGTTTCCAAGCCCGTGCTATCGAACAAGAGGTAAGGAACGCAGAAGCTCATCTGAACCTAAAACTGGTAGAGAGCAAAAATGAACTCAAAAAGCATCCGCCAATCCTCTGTATTAGCAAGAGAGTCACGCCCAAAATTCCTTTCTCTATATGGAGCATGATCGCATTCGCCGTTTTCATAGGATTACTCGTAATCATCTGCGCTTTCGAGTACACGACACTCAAAGAATACATCGAACTCACGCGTTATCGGTTTTTCAGGGGCGAAATCCTAAAGTACGTAATTCCCGTCGGCGCAATTGTTTTGCCGCTGTCTCTATCGATGCCGATTGCTAACAAACTACGAACATCTAAGAAACTCGAACGGTATGTAATTATTGGCAGTCTCGCTGCCATCTTTTGGTATGTATCGTTGGTATACCTGATCGGCATGAAGATGGCCGCACCAGCAGCGTCAATTATGAGCCTATCATCAGCATCTGTGACGCAAGTCAGCGACGCCATACCAGGTTTCATTTTTGCAGCTTGTCAGGTAACCGCATCGACAACCATGATTGCATTTTTGTCCGGCCTGATCATCAATAAGTGGCAGTCACATTTTCCCGAAAGCCTCGCCGAGAATCCAATCTATAACCAGATCAACTCGGATATCAACGAACTTTCTGAGCTCAAGTTACGCGCCGCAAACGTAATCGCAGTACTTCAGGGTAGGCTCGCCGAAGTCTCCGCCTATTTCGAAGGTTTCGTCATTAGATGTACTGCGGAGGCATACGTTCTTCTAGAAGAAGTCAAAGATCAGCGCTTTCAAAAGTTGTTGGATCTTAGAGAATCAATCTAACCAAGGGTGGCACGCATGTTTATGTATAAAGCTATAGTATTACTTGGGGTTATTGTCACCACAACTGTGTGCGGTGGAGCTGCAAGTGCGAAAGAGGTTCTGCTCGCCTTACCGATGCTGATGAGCGCTGAATTCAGCCCAACTGCCCTTACTGCGACTAACAGCTTGTTGATGGAAGGAATGTCAAAGGGGGATAAATTGGTCCTGATGGATGGTTACCAGGGTAACGAATTGTGCTCAGTGGTGTTCACATCCGATTACCCTGACGTCAAAATTGAAAATTTGGGGGACGCAGGATGCATGATCGCCGACTACTTTAAGCCTTCCAACGCATCTGGCCGGTTTAACAATAAGGTCAGATTGGATGTTGTTGCCCGCAAGCTCCTTGACTACCGCACCGAAGGTGCCGAGGTGGTCCTACTTGGTGACCCCGTTTATGACGCAAACGGGCTAAATTTCTCAAAATCCTTTCCGAGCGATGGACATGTCATAAGTCCTTCGAGCATTCAGCTCTCCCCCTTTAGCCTTTATGGCATCTCAAAACTATCGGGACGACTTCATTGGATTTATCCAAGAAATACCTTTGAGGCGTTGGGGCCGGAGCATCAGTTTGGTCTCAAGCGCTTCTATGCATTGTATGCGCAGGCCTTAGGAGTAACGTTTGTAACCTTTAGCTCTGACGGCAACGACATTAAGCGTGTGGCAATGGCGAATATGCCGTCTATTGGAGTAAATGAATACGAAGCGGCCAATGCGGACTTAGTCTTTATGCATGCAGCCCAATTGCCAAAAAAAATGCCGTTTCTCGACGCGGTGTTTACATCTGAAATCGTCCTTGAAAGCGGTAATGATAGCCAAACCACTGAAGTTTCCACGAAAGAAAATTACCAAATTGCTTTTTCAAGGCCCTGCCTTCTAAAGTCTGTGAATATTATTGAGGTGGATGGTGATTACAACGGGAAAAATGCCATCTATGTAGCCGTAATTCACGCAGATGGCTCTGTTCAACGAATTGCCCTCCTCCAACCATCTGGAAATAACGAACGGCGTGTGCATCAAATTGAAATTAGTAAGCCGTTCATGGCGACAGGTATGATTGTAATGCCCGTTGAAAAGGCCGCTGCTGAAAAGAATGACCTAAGGTATGAAAAGCTAGGAGGAGCTTGGGAAATTACGAGGGTTACGATAATGCGCAAATAACTCATCGAGTCCATATGCATTTTCAAATTTTTGACCCTATTGAAAGGTAATATTAGTTTTACAGAATATTTTCAGGAGACTGATAATATGGATCCAAACTTCTATAGTCGACTTGCAACCCTCGCCCAGTCCTCCATCAGAAACCGGCGCTTCTCAAATAAATCGCTTCTCCTGTAAGCTGCCTCAACCTTGCTCTCAAGCGCATGCGCCAATGCTGCCTCAGCAACTTCACGAGGCTTGTCTGTACATTCCGCAGCCCAATCACGAAAGGTGGAGCGGAAACCGTGGGTGGTGATCTCGGTTCGCCCCATGCGTTTGAGCACGGCAGTCAGTGACATATTGGACAAAGGACGGTCTTTCTTTGCGCCTGGAAACACAAATTCACCTGTTCGTTCTTTGCAAAGCACCTTAAGGATTGCGCTGGCAGGCGGTGACAATGGCACGCGATGTTCCTTGCTTGCTTTCATGCGTTCAGCAGGGATGGTCCAGACAGCATTATCAAGGTCAATTTCATCCCACGTCGCGTTCAGTACCTCACCTGTGCGAGCGGCCGTGAGGATGGTAAAGCGTAGCGCTTGCGCGCCTGTTCCAGCTTGTTTGGATAGGTCTTTCCAAAATGCTTTCATGTCTTTGTGAGGCAACGCCGCGTGGTGTTTTTCCTGCCTCACCTTGGAACGTGCTGGCAAGAGATGGCTCAGGTTGCCTTTCCAAAAGGCTGGGTTCTCGCCTTCGCGATAGCCGCAGACCTTTGCGTAGTCCAACACAGCTTCGATGCGCCCGCGCACACGAGACGCGGTTTCGTTTTTATCCGTCCAGATAGGCTGGATGGCTTTGAGCACCAACGTAACGTCCACATCCGCCACCGGCACATCGCCGAATGCTGGATAGACATAGGTCATGAGTGTCGAGGTCCACTGGTCGGCGTGCTTCTCAGATTTCCAACCGCACTTGTGGCTCTCGATATAAGTCTCCGCACAATCCTGGAAAGAAATCGCCTTAGCCGCC
>Ga0316203_1001324_pt1 | contig 18333 bp, 14 predicted proteins | sample 6monrhotite_MG_FD_204940 | JGI IMG/M metagenome (GOLD analysis project Ga0316203, IMG submission 204940) | Microbial mat bacterial communities from mineral coupon in-situ incubated in ocean water Damariscotta River, Maine, United States -... | ecosystem: Environmental > Aquatic > Marine >... | reverse complement strand
ACAACATTACCATTTGTAAGAAGTAACGTTAAAAAGTGATTTTTAGAATCCTTAGAGGGGAGGGGATATGTCAATTCCTGCTGATTTAAAATATACCAAAGAGCACGAATGGGTACGCATTGAAGGTGATATAGCGACTTTTGGTGTTTCTGATCATGCCCAAGAAGCCTTGGGTGATATTGTTTTTGTGGAGTTGCCAGAAATAGGGCGAAGCGTAGAAGCTGCGGAAGCCTACGCAGTGGTAGAGTCTGTAAAAGCGGTGTCTGATATTTATGCTCCTGTGGCTGGGGAAATTATTGCAGTGAATGAAGTGCTTGAAGGTGAGCCAGAAAAAGTGAATACCGAGCCTTATGGCGCGGGGTGGATTGCCAAAGTGAAAATGACGAGTGGCAGTGATGAGCTGATGTCCGATCATGAGTACACCACCTTTTTAGAAGAATAATTTGCAACTATTCAGCTCACCTCTGATTTTCCCGATAGCAGCGTTAAAAAATGCTCACTTACAGTAGTAAATTACGCTTTTTTACCTTGTTCTCGAATAAATCAGAGGCAATCTGAACAGTTGTAGGCTATTTAATATCCATGCTGAATAGTTACAATAAATACCACTAAGAATACGAGGGCACGAGTTTTTTTATATCCTTTTAGATTTGTGGTTTGAGAGTTAATGATGAGATTTTTGCCCCATACAGACAGTGATCGAAATACCATGCTTGAAGCTATTGGCATGGAAACTATGCATGATTTGTTTGCTGATATTCCCAGTGAGTTTCACCTTGAGCAAGGCAAACTAAACTTGCCCGATGCGTTATCGGAAGCAGGAATTGTGCGTAAATTTACACAAGCATCCGAGCAGAATAGCCATGCTGGCAATACACGTTGTTTTTTAGGTGGCGGCACTTATCATCATTTTGTCCCAGCTGTGGTGGATTATATAATTTCACGCGGTGAATTCCTTACTGCTTATACACCCTATCAGCCTGAAATATCCCAAGGCACCTTGCAAACTCTATTTGAGTTCCAAAGCATGATCGCGCGTTTAACAGGTATGGATGTATCTAATGCCTCAATGTATGAGGCGGCAACGGCAACCGCGGAAGCAGCTTTGATGGCGCGCCGTGTGACACGGAAATCAAAGGTGGTGATGGCAGGCTCGGTTAATCCACGTTATCGCTCGGTTACGCAAAACTATTTATCCCGTCTTGAGGGTGAATATATTGAAGTGGAGATGGATGGCTTTGGCACAGATTTGGACAAGGTTATTGCAGAAGTTGATGAGAAAGCTGCCTGTGTAATTGTGCAATACCCTGATTTTTATGGTTCAGTATATGATTTGGCTGACTTACGAGAAGCATGTGATGCAGCGAAATGCCTGATGGTGATTGCATTTTCTGATGCCACTGCTTTCGCATTGATTCAATCACCTGGAGATTGTGGTGCCGATATTGCAGTGGGTTCCGGGCAATCATTGGGTATTCCAATGGGTTTTGGAGGGCCTCATTTAGGTTTGTTTACCTGCAAACAGAAATATGTGCGACAAATGCCTGGGCGTGTGTGCGGTATGACTTCTGATGTTGATGGCAAGCGTGGCTTTGTGTTGACTTTATCTACGCGAGAACAACATATTCGTCGTGAAAAAGCGACTTCGAACATTTGCTCTAACCAGGGATTGATGTGTACGGCAGCAGCAACGTATATGACTTTGATGGGTGATGAAGGTTTGAAAACAGTGGCAACACGTTCTGCCACGGCACTAAATTGTTTAATATCCAAATTGCCGAGCCAAGTTACAGCTGCACAAGGTGCTCGTTTTCATGAAACTGTATTGAGTTTTGAAAGCCATGAAAAACGTGAACTGTTTTTAGCGGAAGCGCGTAAACAAGACATCTTTGCAGGCATTCCATTGGAACAATTGGATAGTGGCATAGAGTCCAAACATTTGTTGGTTGCGACTACGGAAATGATTGAAGAGGCGGATATTCAAGATTATTTAGCAGCTTTGGAGGTGGTGGCGTGAGCGCGTTAAACATTTCCAATACATATTCCGCTGTGGGCGGCATCCAACATGAAGAACCTTTATTATTTGAACACGCCCATGAAACGACTGAATCCATTAGTTTACCTGGCATTCAGGGTGATATTTCTGCTGAACTAAATGCTTTTAGGCGTCAAAAACCAGCGAATATTCCAGGTTTATCCGAGCCTGAAACAGTGCGTCATTTTGTGCGAATGTCGCAATGGAACCATGCTATTGAGACAGGTTTTTATCCATTGGGTTCGTGTACCATGAAATATAATCCAAGGGTGAATGAGCAAGTGGTTCGCTTGTCGGGTTTGGCAAATATTCACCCCGATCAACCAGTCGATAGTGTACAAGGTGTGCTGGCATTATTGCATGAATTGCAATTGTGGCTGTGTGAAATCGCAGGTTTTTCCGGTGTGACTTTACAACCTGCGGCAGGCGCACATGGTGAGCTGGCTGGTTTGATGATGATTCGTTCTTGTTTGGATGCGCGTGGCCAGCAACACCGGAAAAAAGTGCTCGTTCCTGATTCGGCTCATGGAACCAACCCTGCATCCGCAGCATTATGTGGCATGCATTGTGTCGAACTTAAATCAGGTGCCGATGGGCGCATTGATTTGCAAGAGCTGAAAAAGCACCTCAATGATGATGTGGCAGCACTGATGATGACAAACCCGAATACAGCAGGTGCATTTGAATCGGATATCAAAGAAATTTGTACCTTGGTGCATGATGCTGGTGGTTTGGTGTATGGTGATGGTGCTAATCTGAATGCGTTGGTTGGTATGGCACGTCCGGGTGATATGGGTATTGATTGTTTGCATATCAATGTGCATAAAACCTTTTCGACACCGCATGGTGGTGGTGGGCCGGGTGCTGGCCCGGTGGTGGTGAATGAAGTGCTAGCGCCATTTTTACCCGTACCACGGATTGTAAAAGATGGTGATGTATACCATATTGAAACACAAGCTGAGCAATCTTGTGGAACGATTTTAGGCTCGATTGGTCAGGTTGGAGTATTGCTTCGTGCGCATGCCTATATTGCAGCTTTTGGACGCACCCACCTACATAAGATTGCTGAAGATGCCGTGCTCAATGCAAATTATGTACTCCATCGCCTCAAAGCTGCCTATCACGTGCCTTTTGAAGGATTATGTAAGCATGAGTGCTTGCTCACGGATGAATATCAGAATAAACATGGTGTTAAAACACTTGATGTTGCCAAGCAGTTGATTGATCTTGGTTTTCATCCAATGACTATTTATTTCCCTCTGATTGTGCATGGCGCGATGCTCATTGAACCGACTGAAACTGAATCCAAGTCAACGCTGGATAGTTTTTGTGATGCTATGCTTGAAATTGCTGCGCAATGCGAAGCAGGTGATACGCAAGTGCTACATGATGCGCCGGTTCAACCAATTCGCAGGCGCTTGGATGAAACGCAAGCTGCACGTAAACCTGTCTTAGTTTGGTCGGATGATGTGTGAGTGATGCTCAGTGATCTTGGTTTAGATAGCTGGTTTGAAGGGCACGCGCGCGCGTTGTGTGCTTCGAAATGCAGTGTGGCTCGCGTAGTTGCGATAGATAGAGGCCGCATTGTGGTTCATGATGGTGAGGGTGAACTCTTTGCAGAATTGTTGGGGAAATTTTTTTATGAGGCTGAATCGGCTGCAAAGTTTCCATGTGTTGGGGACTGGGTATGCCTTGAACGCCATGATTCTGGGCTTAACGATGCCAAACACTTTGCGAGTATCCATAATATATTGCCAAGAAAGACATTATTGCAACGCAAGACCGTAGGCTACAATGAAGAATTTCAGATGCTTGGCTCTAATATTGATAGCGCCTTTATTGTGATGTCATGTCATTATGATTTTAATGTGCGCAAACTTGAACGCTTTCTTGTTATGACGCATGAGGCGCATATTGAACCTGTACTGCTGTTCACCAAGACAGACTTAGTCAGTGAAGAGGCTCTGGAGCTACTGATTGAGGATATTCGAGCTGCTGGAATTCATATTAAAATTCTAGCCATCAGTAACACTACAGCTGATGGCTTGGATAAAGTACGTCAATTTATAGAGCCTAAAAAAACTTACTGTCTGCTTGGTTCTTCAGGGGTGGGCAAAAGCACCCTCATGAATAAACTTATGGGCAGCAATAACTTTGAAACGCAAGCCGTGAGTGATTCAGGGCAAGGCAAACACACGACAGTTCGTCGCCACCTCATCATACTTAAACAGGGTGGAATGTTGATTGATATGCCAGGCATGCGAGAGCTAGCAGTTTCGGAAGTGAGAGAAGGTATTGAAGGTAGCTTTACAGATATACTAGAGCTTGCTAAAAAATGTAGGTTTTCCAATTGTGGACATAGTAATGAGCCAGATTGTGCCATTTTAAGAGCATTGGCGAATCATGAGCTTGATAGCGAACATTATAAAAATTATATAAAAATTAACAAAGAATCCAAGCATCATAAAGAACAAACTTCATTTGTAGAGAAGAGAAAAAAAGCCAAAAATGCGAGTCGAATAGCGTCATCTAAAGTGCGGCAGAGAAAGGTAAGAGACCCTGATGAACAGTAAGCGATACTAAACTGCTGAAGTTGTTTAGCGGGACTGCTTTAAAGGGGAGATGACGATCCGATTGCGACCATTTTCTTTGGCTTCATAGAGAAGTTTATCGGCAGTATTAATTAGTGCAGTGCTGTTGTCAGGATTAGGAAAGCAGGAAATACCGCAGCTGAAGGCACATTGGAAATGGCCCCCCTCTTCACTCTGCTGTTTGATGGCGCTGAAATCTTTCCTGATCAAGTCCATCAGCTGTTTTGCCTGTACAGCTGTTGTGTTGGGAAGAATGGCGACAAACTCTTCTCCGCCATATCGGCTGATGCTATCGGAGATACGCAGTCGCTGGCGTAGTAGCCCTGAGAGACTTTTGAGTACCCTATCGCCAGTGGGGTGACCGTAGACGTCATTTACATGTTTAAAATGATCAATATCCAGCATGGCAAATGAGACGGGACTACCATCACGCTTGGCTCGAGAAATCTCGGCATCGAAACGTTTCTTGCCACTGGTGTGGTTGAGTAGGCCGGTGAGGCTGTCGCATTCGGCGAGTGTTCTAATGATGCGCCCGCGTTTGATGCGGCTGCTTACTGCCGAAATAAGGTGCCAAGGCGCAATTGGTTTGGTGAGGAAGTCATCGCCACCCAAACTCATCGCGTCCAGCTGCTTATGAAGGTCAGCTTCGCTAGAGAGAAATACAATCGGAATGCTGACGTACGTATCCACCTGACGGATCACTTTGCTCAGCTCAAGGCCATCACATTCGGGCATATAGACATCCATCAGAATTAGGTCGGGCAGGAAGTCGTTGAGTGATTCAAGTGCCTGTAGTGGTTGAGTGATGCTTCTTGTCTGCATACCGGCCTGTTGCAATATCAGTTCAGAGAATTTCGCCTGCTCCTCATCATCATCGATTAGCAATACCCTGAATGGTTCTGACGCTTCCTGTTTTACCAGGCTATCAAGACTGTCGATTAGCTGCCCGATATTGGCTGTTTTTTGAAAATAAGCGACACCACCTGCGCGCACGGCGGAAAGTCGGTGATTGATATCGCCCTCTGAGGTAAGGAAAATAGTTTTAGCAGCTCTCTTTCTGCCTTTGTTCAATTCGACCATCATCTCGATGCCATCTTTTTCATGATCGTTAAATATGATGTCCATAATGGTGACATCTGGCTCGCTGTTGCGAAAGGCCGATGCAAAAGACTCAAGGTCGTGAAATGTTTCGACGATATAACCGAACATGCGGATGTGCATGGCGGTGGACTGCAGAAGTTCAGAATCATCTTCGACAATGTAAACAAGTTTACTGCCTTGGTTTGCAGTTTCTGGCGGCATGAATATTTCACTATCGGGTTGACTTGAGGGGGTGAGGGAGGTTTTGTTCAGGCGTGAGATTACCTCATCAATTTCACTCTGCTGTTGGGTAGGGAGGCTGCCCTTTTCGACCATCGCTTTGGCGATTAGTTCAGCCTCTCGTGCAAGCTTAGTCACTGTATCGTAGTGGTAGGTGGCTGAGGTGCCGTTGAGGTTGTGCAGTTTAAGGTGCAGCTTGTTTAGCAGTGCTACACTTACCCCCTTCTCCTTCAGAGACGACCAGATACTGTTGATTTCAGCGATTCTATCGGGGAGCTTTCTACCAAAACCTTCCTGTAGCGCTTTCATGGCCGCTTGGGTGTCGGTTTGTCCATCATGGGCAGCCATATCAGCTATGCACCTTTTTCCAGATCTCCTGAATCTGGCTGGCCAACGTCATTGGGTCGAATGGTTTGGCAATCACGTCGACTGCCCCCATATCGAGGTATAGCTGTATTTCGGCTGGCTGAATTTTGGCTGTCATGAAGATGGCTGGCGTGTCTTTGTATGCATCCATTTGGCGAATTTTTGCCAGTGCGCTCGGCCCATCCATCTCTGGCATCATCACATCAAAGAGTATCAATTGCGGATCAAATGATTCAATCTGATTGATTGCCTCCAGTCCTGAGCTGCAGGTCTTTAGGGTGAAGTTGCCAACAACCTCGAGAGCCAGTGATGTTACCTGCTGGATATCTGCCTCATCTTCAGCATATAGAATACGTTCCAGTGGTTGCATATTACCCTCCTCTGCTTTCATGATGATTTTTTTGTCGCGGCTTTGATCTGCTGCATGAATTTCTCGTTATCCATTTTCGATTTGATCATAACGCCAGATACACTTCCAATGACAGCTGGATCAACATCCTGTGCTGAGAAGATTAGCACAGGCATAGGGCACTCCAAAGAGTTAACCAGTGGTAACAGGTCAAGTCCGGACCCGTCCGGCATACCAATATCGAGCAAAAGAAGATCGAAGGTCTCTGCTGCAAGCAGCGCCTTTGCCTCTTTTAAGGTCGCGGCATGGGATATGGCAAACTCATCCTGAAGCATGGTGTCGACAATCAAGGTAACATCTTCGTCATCCTCCACATGTAGGATCGAAACCCTCTGGCCATGCCTAACCTCAGCCGCACTATGAATCGCTTTGATCAATGCGCCCTCATCAATCGGCTTTTCAATCCAGTGGAGCACGCTGGCGGCACCATGCTCCCGAGTCAGTTGCTCCTTGATATTGGCGGAGATGACGACCACTGGGGTATCCTGGGTTGAATCGGAATTACGAATATCATCTAGCAGCGAAATGCCGCGACCATCGGGAAGCGCTAGATCCAAGGTTACAACAGTGTAATCATGGATTTTCAGAAGATTTTTGGCCTCATTGAAATTGTAAGCCTGATGAAATTCATAGCCTTCATTTTGAAGAAATACCGAGATCAGTTTTGAGACGTCCGGATCATCCTCGACAATCAGTACGAGTAGCTTCGGCACCACTTTGTCGGCCTCAGCCTTTGCAACATGCTGCTTCTCGCTCCACAGAGGTAAATCAACATAAAAGGTGGTGCCGGCGGCTTCGCCGCTTTCGAATCCGATAGTACCACCATGTTGCTCGACAATCGCCTTGGTGATATGCAAGCCAAGGCCTGTGCCTGCTTTCTGGCGGGTATCGGAGCTGTCGGCTTGTGAGAATTTGCCGAATATTTTGGGTTTAAACTCCTCAGGAATGCCTTTGCCGTGGTCATGCACCGAGATGCGTACGCTCTTTTCCGAAGGCTTGATTGAGATATCCACTGTAGCATCAGGTGGGGAGTATTTTGCGGCATTAGAGAGCAGGTTACTCATTACCTGTGCTATCCTCTTCTCATCGATACGTACCATCAAGCCATCATCAGGGCCGGTATCCAGTGCAAAATGGACTTTGAGCTGGTCGCCATAGCCCTTGTTTGACTCTACCCCTAGGGCAATGACAGGGATTAGTTTGGTCACCACGTAATCGAACTGCATTTTACCCGCCGATACCTTCTCCATATCGAGGATCTCATTAATCAGATGAATCAGACGCTCACTGTTGTTATTAGCAATAGTGAGTAACGCCTTCACCTTCTCTGGTAATTCTCCGACAACACCTCCGAGGATCAAACCGAGCGAACCTTGAATGGAAGTAAGCGGGGTACGCAGTTCATGGCTGACGGTGGAGACAAACTCCTTCTGCATCTGTTCAACACGTTTACGCTCGGTAATATCACGGGTAATGCCTACGAAATAACGCTTGTCGTTAATAGTGACTTCACTGACTGCGAGTTCCATCGGAAAGGTGGAGCCATCTTTGCGGCGGCCGACCACTTCGCGGCCAATACCGATAACCTTCTTCTCGCCAGTGGTAATGTGGTGATCCAGATAACCGTCATGCTCGCTGTGGTAAGGTTCAGGCATCAGCATTTTTATATTCTGACCAAGCACCTCCTCATCGCTGTAGCCGAATATTCTGCGAGCTGCCGGATTAAATGATTCAATGGCACCGCGTTCGCCGATGGTAATAATACCATCGACCACATTATCAATGACAGCTGAGAGTTGTTTTTTTTCCTCCAAAACTTGCTTCTCAAATGCCTTTCGCTCGCTGATGTCGCGGGTAATGCCTACAAAATGACGGTTGTTGTTAATGCTTACTTCACTGACTGCGAGCTCCATCGGAAAGGTGGAGCCATCCTTGCGGCGACCGACCACTTCGCGGCCAATGCCAATAATCTTTTTCTCTCCGCTGGTAATGTAGTGATCTAGATAACCATCATGCTCGCTGTGATAAGGCTCGGGCATCAGCATTTTTATATTCTGACCAAGCACCTCCTCATCGCTGTAGCCGAATATTCTGCGAGCTGCCGGATTAAATGATTCAATGGTACCACGTTCGCCGATGGTAATAATACCATCGATCACATTATCAATTACAGCTGAGAGTTGTTGTTTTTCTTCTAAAACCTGCTGTTCTCGGGCTTTTAAGTTAGTGGTTCGTTTTTCGACCATTTGCTCTAATGTTTTGTTCATTTCGGTTAGCTTGAAAACAAAAAGAAGCAGCATGCATATTGCAAATAGTGTAACCCCGAGAATCTTGGTAATACTTTTTTTCACTTCAGCTCTGGATGCAGCAGCAATCCGCTGGATGGGAATAGCAATTTCCAGCGCACCTCGAACATCACCAACCTGCCAATCTCGCTTGGGTGAATCAGCGAGACTATTGTGACAGCTCACGCAACTCTGTACCATAATATCGGCGATGGCATAGCGATAGACCTTAACACCATTAACGTTGCCTATGCGATGAAATGGCTGATCTGGATTTTCTTTAAAAGCCGCAAGTGCCTCTTGTTCAAAAGCATCTTTGATACCGCCTTTCTTATTCCATGGAAAAGGATATGCACTAAACAGGCGTGCACTCTCGCCATGGCCATCATCGCCAATCGTCTTTGCCAGCATTTTGGTGAGTGTGGCTGGTAGTGGAATGGCATTATCATCTTCAAGATAGTCGTGTTTCACGCTCATGCCATGCTTTTGAGCGCGCTCGACTACCTCTGATGTATAGAGATGACGAAATTCTTTTAATGCAAGGGCAAGGTTTTCGGCATTTTCCAGTGCTCTTTCTTCAATAATGTTGTTTGCATTATCCATCATATGCCAGCTGGTAACTATTACGCCGGTCAGCATGAGCAGCGCGAGAATAACGGCATTTCGTTGACTAAAAAAGTTCAAAATCATAGTGACGCCTCAAGGTGAAAGAGCGTAGCAGAGGATAGGGTGTTGGGGCAAGTAAGAAAAACATTTTTCAAATACACATGTTGAGAGCAAGAAGCTCAAGGGAGAATGCTGCAACCATAGAAAAACCTCGGGTGAATAAACGGGCAAAGAAAGTTTGATGCCAATTATTTAAGCTAGTCAGGCAGGGCAGTTGTGAATGTTAAGTTATATCAAATAACAGGCATAGGCCTTTGCTTAATCACTTGGGCTGGTGTTTTTATTTTTTGGTCGTTCCTTTTAAGAGCTTTACTCTTTTACTTTCATTTTACCATTGACGGACAAAGATCTTTTAGATGTTTTTTTGTCAAAGTCATCGTGCCAGGTGACACGCACCGTAAGTCGGTTACGCCCATCTTCTTTGCTGCCAGATACCTTCAGGTGGAGTAAACCTTCAGGTTTCATGATGATGTCATTGCCCTCATCACTGAAATGAAGTTCGCCTTTTTCAAGCCCTTGCGTGACTGCTTCAAGCAACTTCCTGATCGTGTTCTTATCTTGCAGGGATTCATGATGGAATAAATTTTTATTGTTCTGCAACATCGGCTCCTGATCTGTTTTTTTTGCCCGTTTCCATAATAGATCGCGGGTGGAAAAGTTTAATGGCATGGTAATCATTACTGATACCAAGAATATAACCCTCCGGTCGAATCAATGTAGCTCCGGCACCTGCTCCATCAAAACCCTCTTTGCGGCGGGATGAAGCATTGAGTGTTATGTCACACTCAAAATGAAATATTTTTTTACGCAGCGCAATGCGTTGTCCCCTGCGAAGATTTCGGTGACCATGCACAATTGCATGAATACCAACACTTCGGGCATGCTCTGCCCCGGTTTGGGTCAGCTGCATATTCACGCGGCGGTATTTGGTACGAATGGCATTACCCACAGCGCCGTAATAAAATTCAAAGGCACTACCTCGAAGTTGTTGTTTAAACTGCTTATTGAGATAAGCGATATCATGATTCCGTAACATTTCGGCAAGACAATCGTCAATACCGGCATGAATGAAGAGAAATGACCCTTTATGAGAGGCCAGCCGCATGCGTTTAAAAAACCAGTAAAACTCGCCCTCTTTATCTAAGAACAGCTTCTGCCATTGAATGGCAGCTGCGTAGGCCTCACGCAGTGTTAAGCCTGCCTTTTCACATAAAGCTTCAAAATTATCTGCTTTATAACGTATTTTTTTCATTTCCTGTTCAATACTCTGTGCAGGCATCACACGTGCAGCTAATTCTGGAAATTTTTCCCACCACTCTTTGCTTGGAAACATCCGTTTCATACATGTCTGTTTATCTGGAATATCCTTCATGATTTCTTTTGTTAGAAACTCATCCCGGATTTCACGAAGGAAAGGAATACCTTTGCCACCCATACGTACAAAAAAGTGGCCGTTCCATGGATCATCTGTGTGATTGACGCAACGCATACCAAATAAGATGCGAATATCATGGTTACCCGCAAGCAAGCGAACACGTGCACCTGTTTCAATAAAAAGGCGTAACACCCGCAATAGATGCAGGTTGCTTGGCCCTTTATCAAGAAAATCACCGCCAAAAATAAACAGCATGGATTTACCCTGATCTGTCAGTTTAAAATGATGATCGGCCTTGCCTGTTTTCCGAATGCCACCACTGGCCACCAATGAGGCAAGAAGGGCATGCCCATCGGCATGCAGGTCAGAGATAAAAACAATCTGTTGCTGCGGCCACTTCCAATTTTGTTCCTGTAACAGAGATTCCGCACTCTGCCGGCTTTTTATGCTTCCTGTTTTGCGTTGTCTTAGCCCATGTTTACTACAATCCAACCAGTCATGTGTTGTTTCAGGGAGGTTTAAATCATTGGTTTGTAACCATTTAAGGCCTTGATAATGGGGCAGTGAGGGAGAAGTGAAAGCAGGCAGCATGATTAATCCGTATAACTTGAAATATGTGAGCGTATTTTCCATGCCCCAGCCTGATGTAGCCACTGTTTCTCACGATCAAGTGTAAAGCAGATGGGTTCAGCATGATGCATACTTAACTGGGCAAGTTGCTCGAACTCTAACATGCCTTTGTGACATGAGGCATGGCGAAAAGATGCACCATGACCAATAAACAACTGCATGATACCTGCATCATCCGGCCATGCTGCCATCACCGAATCGATGTAAGTCGCCGCGCGTTTTCCAGCCTGCATCAGAGACTCCGCAAAAGGATAGGGAAGCTTGTAGTGGCTATCTGATTTCCAGCCTGGGGGAGGTACTTCATAACGTGGGTCATCGTGTAGCACCTGCTCAATCTCGCTGATGGAAAGATTTGCAAGGCTGCCGACGGAGCGTTCGCAGAGTTGTTCTGTCTCTTGTAGGGAATAAGAGAGATTTGTTTCAGCAGCAAGTTTCTGACGAATCAGATCCGCTGTTTGCCAAGCACGAAGCAGGCAAGATGTGTGTAAAACCGGCGCAATGCGAAGTTTGTGTTCAGTGCAAAATTTTTGCAGTTTTTCAACACAACGCTCCGACTGCGCTCTACCTTCTTCTGTTAGCGGGTAAGGCTGGTAGGCACCGGGTGTGAGCTTGCGATGCTGATAATCACCATGGCGCAGAAAAACGGCATAATTTTTCTTCATGTCTTTCAGCACAGTTCCTGCAGACAGAAATTTGTAACGCAATCAAAATCGGCATGACCACTGACTTCGTAAACATTTATTTTTTTCAGCAGTTGAATATAAAGTGAGCGATCCAGTGGTGTATGATCATGGTAAAAGCTACCGTCGGGATATTGATAAAAGGGCCCCGATGATTTCATGATCGCATCCATAAGCTCTGGTTGTTGCTCTGGATGAACCTTGCGAATGGAGGTTTTTTCTGTTGTGGCATGGGACCAGTTAAGAATGAAAAAATGCGCCAGTTTTGGATTGTCTGAGAAACGTGATGAGCCATAAATATCACTGATATCAACATCGTATTTATCTTCTAGATCCCATAACTCAGCCGTTGGCATCGCGGCCAGACGCTCCGTTTTCTCAGGTGGTAAGATCTTTTTCAGTTGTGGGTTGTTCAGCAGGGTACCGGGGTTTACACGCGGTAGCTTGGGAATACCCCGAAGTTCGACCTGATCGCCATTGGCACGAATAAACAGACGGTCATTACTGATATAATCAAAGCGCTCATCACTCATTAAATGCAACATTGTGGTTGATTTTCCGCCACCGGAGAAACCTGCAATGGCGATACTTTGCTGTTGATCCGATAGTGCTGCCGCATGGCAGATCAGCCAGCCCTGTTGTTGTAAAAAATTGATGTATTGGTTGTTAATGAAGTTAATCACCTGATTACTGTTGGCAAGGCAAGGGCCTGCTGCAATACGATAGGGAAAGCTTTGCAAAAACAACATACCAGTGCGCACCTTATGGATGCAGCGACCATTATAAAAATCAAAATAGGCATCTTTTTTACTGCATTTACCAGCTTCGCGCGACCAGTGTTTAAATGGTAGGTCAGGTGAAATCACAGGGCATTCAATCGCAGTGACATCAATAATAGTTAAGTCGTCGGCTGTTTTTCCCGTATGCACGATATGACGGAAATAATGGCGCAAAACATCCAGTAGCTCAGAGGAGTTGCTGCGCACGCAAATTGATACTTCAGGCAGCAGAATCTGAACGCAATCATCGGCCAGCGCGGCATCAGCCAGCATGATTTCACTCAGGGTTTTGATGTCTTTTATGGAAGTCATATTAATTACCTTTTATTTTTTTGATGGCGTAGTCGGCATAGAGAGTCGCTGCATCAATGCCGATACCTTCTTGCGCCCCTCGGAAACCACCAAAAGCTGAAACTTCAAAAACAATAGGCCCCACTTCAGATTCAGCAACATCAACAGTCGTAAAATCCATGTTAAAAGGCTTTTGTGCCCGATAAGCAAGATCGATGAGATCGGCAGGTGCTTCATAAGCTTCGTAATGCCCGCCACTGTGAATGGTGGTATTCCAGCTATCTGACTGAGAGACACGCGCATAAGCTCCCAGATACTCACCACCAAGGAAAACCATGCCCAAATCACGACCGGGAAGTGACAGTTTTTTCTGAATATACATCATCGGGTGCTTTGCGCGGAAGCTTTCGATCTGCTGGCGCTGCTGATCCATTGTATCATCGGCATTGATCACAACCATCCCACGTGCCTTGGTGGAATAGAGCGGTTTAAATACGGCGCTGCCAAAGCGTTGAACTGCCGCTAGGGCGGCTTCTGCATCTTCAGTGATACATGTTTCTGGCATAGGAATGTCATGGTTGTGCAGGGTCACAGTGCAACTTAAACGATCAATTAGCCGTAGAATATTCAGTGCTGGGCTGAAGATGCGTACTCCAGAAGCCTCTGCAACACGTAATAGCTCTAGCCTATCCAATGCATTGGGGCTGTAAGATCCTGCAATTTTTTTAACCAGTAGGGCATCAAAGGAGCATAGATTTTCATCTCGCCAATACAATGCATTGTCAGCAAGGTTTAGGCTTACCTCACCGATATCAATCACCGGACAATGGCCAATTTTTTTAGCTACAGCCTCAGCTAAAGCTTCGCTTGACCATTTTCCCGGCAGACCGATGACACCGACTTTAAGATTAGTCACTGAATAACTCCTTGATGGTCAGCTGATATGACTCGACCTGATTGGGATCACACGCTATGACTTGTTCCAGAAGATAACGGGCACGTAAAAACATGCGTTGTGCCATCAGAGGGTCAAGAATAAAACGCGTAGATGTTGCAAATGAACGAGCTAGACCCAGTGCTAGCCTGATATCAAAGGTGTTATCCTGATTTTTGCGGGCAAACTTTTTCATGATACGATAAAAATCACACGCCTGTTTGCGAATGCGCCGCCGTTGTGATGCATCGAACACCTGTAGTCGGTAATGGGAGACCATAAACACGGAAATATCCTGCACATAATCCATGTATGTCGAGCGATGGAGGTCAATAAAATGAATGCGTTGATGCTTTGGGTCATAAAGAATATTATCAATATTGAAATCACCATGGATAAGCACGCTGCGGGGCACAGCTAGTTCTTTTTCAATCTTTTCCGCAGCTTGTAAAAGGGATTCAAAACTTGCAATTTTTTTGCCGCAAAGCTCAGATTTTTTGTGCCTGAATGATGGGTGAACAGCATAAACATCTGCCAATCGTTTGCGGGTTTGGCGAACAAACTCAGCTCTTTTCGGTCGTTTGCTTTGCCCTTCGCCCCATACACCATTCAATGTTTTCCCCAGCGCTTTTAAGGCTTCTGTCATGATATAAACGGGTTCATGCAATACAATTTTCTCAAAAGTCATGCCCCGAAGATGTTCAATAACCAACGATGCACCCTCACCGCGGCTGTGGTAGGCAAAAATACGGGGGGCAAGTCCCGGATAGGCACGTTGCCATATTTCGGCACCCTGCAACTCTTTTTTCAACTTACGTTTGTCGCCATCTTTATAAATGACTAAAGGCTGTTTCTTATCGCGATCCTGCAAGGATGAGATACCACTGCCTGAGCGTGTTTCAGCGATGGACTGAATATCCATATGTTCAATGACATCCTCACCTTTCCAAGCTGCAACCGTCTCTTGCAAGGCATGAAAGCGTTGTATATCCATTGGCTGCCCTAGATTGTTGGAAATAATGGACTCACTGATGCGTAGTAAAATATCTCCAATTTGAGCCAGTGTGCGCGTGGAAAACAGGCCAGTAAGAAGATCATCCGTATACTTTTTATGCCTTAATTTTTTCGTGTAAATTTTTAATAATTTCTTGCACTGCTGGCTTAATTTGCGCTCTGAGAGACTAATTTGAAGCGCCAGACGTGTATCACGATGCAGCAGAGCATTTTCAATCAGGTGAATGCTTTTACGGATATGTTGAATGGGGGAGTGATAACAGGCGAGGTCGAGCTGGTGTTGTTCGCCCAAATTTGCCCACTGCAGCAAGCATTCACGGGATAGATCTGTCAGGCGTATTATTTCCGATGAGATGGTTGCTAGTGTGCGAAACGTCATGCTGTCACTTTCGCCTTGGGTTGACATCTGCTCCATATAATTATTTTGTATGCGAAGATTTAAGTTGTAGGCATAAGCACTGCGCTCAGTCATTCGTTGAATAAGGGAAGCATCTTCTTCTCTAAGGTAGGTCTGTAACAACATCAGTTGAGTATCTGCCTCAAGCAGTAAAAAACGAATATTACTACTAAGTGCTTTCTCTATTGCCATGATAAAAAAGCTGCCAGCATTGGGTGATTACAGCCTATCAATGGTGACTCTCCCTTGAAAATAAAATGATGGGACACAGCGTAACGTCATTTTAAATTGCTGCTACCTTCAATCGCCTAAAAAGATAAATTGCTTTCATTATTCTTGACAAAAGGGGGCAATTGAACAGCTCTGCGAAAATTTAAAACATTTAGAAACGAATATTTTTTTCTTTTTCAACACCAATGTGGCATCAAGCCAATGAGGTTAGATAACAGAGAGGCTCGATTTATTTAACCTGAAACCATCAAATAATTGCAATGTAAGTGAATGCAACACGCTTAATAAGATAACTCGCTATAAGCGTAAATATGATTGGGATCATTGAATTGTGTAAGCAACTGTAGGGGGTGTAGGAGCTCTTTTAGTACGGAATTCTGCAACAGTGCTGCATAGCTATCATTGCCCATAAAAGTTGTCTGTAATTGCATGATTGCATCGGTTTCACCAAGCAACTGGTCTGCGATCATTTCTGGAAAGGTGAGAGGCAGTTTCACTTCTTCAAGTTGGTAGTTATCTGCGATGTTTACGCGCTTGGCGGCGGATTTTATGGCATCTTGCAAGCTGCCAAGTTTATCAACCAAGCCCAAGCGATGCGCATCTACGCCGCTCCAAACACGCCCTTGTGCGATGGCTTCTACATCGACTACTTTCATATGGCGACCCGTCGCAACAAGCTGAGTGAACTGCTGGTAAATATGATCCACGCTCATTTGAGTCATGCTTCCCATCTCTTTGGATAAGGGCATATCGGGGCGCATAGAACTTGCCATTGCAGTGGTTCCGACACCATCGGTATAAACGCCCATGTTATTCAGGCCACGAGTGAAGTTAGGAATAATACCAAACACACCGATGGAGCCTGTCAGAGTGGTTGGTTGCGCCCATATTTCATCCGCTGTTGCAGCAATCCAATAACCGCCTGAAGCAGCAACACTGCCCATAGAAACGATGACAGGTTTACCCGCAGCACGTAAGCGTTCGACTTCTTTACGGATAACCTCAGATGCTAAAGCGGAACCGCCAGGGCTATCAATGCGCAAAACAACCGCTTTTATGTGGTTATTTTTTTGAGCTTTACGCAACAACTCTACCAGTGTTTTACTGCCAATACTTCCAGAAGGTTGCTCTCCATTTAAAATAGCCCCACTTGCAACAATGAGTCCAACCTTTGGTGTATCTGACGCTTTTATTTTTGTTTTTGCTGTTAAGCCCAAATAATCTTTGCTATTTATGGAAGGGAGGTCTTCCTTTTTTGACCACTTTAGTTGCTTGAGTAAGAAGGCTTCGGCATCACGGCTGTCTCCCAAGTGGTCAATCAGACTCTCTGCTTTGTATAATGCTCCTGCATTGCCATGGTGCTGTGCCAAAAAGGATGGTTGATGGTCAAGAAAATCTTGAAAGTGCACAGCATCAATACCACGCATGGCAGCAACACCTTGTTTGTATGCGGCCCATAAACTATTCAACCAGACATGATTTGACTTGCGATCTTCATCCGACATCGAATCGCGAAGAAAGGGCTCAACGGCAGACTTATACTCGCCTACACGAAATACATGGACATCTACATTTATTTTATCCAATGCCGAATGAATATAATTGCGATAAACGGAAAAGCCGTTGAGATCGATGCTTCCCATGGGGTGTAAAAACACTGTATCGGCAGCCGCAGCCAAGTAATATTGTGATTGGTTGTAGACAGTGCCAGATGCTAGGACGGGCTTGCCACTTTGTTTAAAATCCTCAATAGCAGCACGTAATATTTGTAATTTCACTAGTGAAGTTCTTTCTAAAGCACTCAAATCCAGTTTGACAGCTAGAATATGTTCATCATCACGGGCAATTTTCAAAGCTTTGGTTAAATCACGTAATTTTGATTGGTTGGAGTCGGGGATTGCCAGAGGAAAAGCATCGGTAGAAGGTTGAGCTATTTGCTCGACCAGCTGCCCTTTTGGTTTAATGAGTAATATTGCGCTGTCAGGTAATTCAGGCTTGGTTTGAAAAATAGCAACAAGAATGACTATGACAAACAAGACGAAAAACAGATTGATAAGTACGCGGCGAAATATATCTAATATACGCAGACTGCCTGAGAATAATCGCTTCATACTTACCTCCATGCTGGTTGGCAACGATGGCAGCTTGGCTTGTGCTTCGCAAGACGTAGCATAGGCTGTTATAAAAATGTGCGGGGCAGTGTAAATGGATATATTTCAGTCAATCATTCTTGGTTTGATCGAAGGTGCTACAGAATTTTTACCCATTTCTTCGACAGGGCATATGATTGTTGCCAGTCAATGGATGGGCATTGCTCAAAATGATGAGAA
>Ga0316203_1001321_pt1 | contig 18357 bp, 7 predicted proteins | sample 6monrhotite_MG_FD_204940 | JGI IMG/M metagenome (GOLD analysis project Ga0316203, IMG submission 204940) | Microbial mat bacterial communities from mineral coupon in-situ incubated in ocean water Damariscotta River, Maine, United States -... | ecosystem: Environmental > Aquatic > Marine > Coastal... | reverse complement strand
CCTGAAGGTCGTAGGTTCAAATCCTACTCCCGCAACCAAATAATTACCCGCCAACTCAATGAGTTGGCGGGTTTTTGTTGTCCGTACATCAGCCACCAGAAATACCCAGGTAAGCACAGGGTAAGCAGACAACTTCAAGCGCCTGCAAGCTTGAACAAGGTTTACAGGGTCACCGTTCCTTCAAACTCTCACTCTGATACTCCTGCAGCGGGGCCAAGATATACTGGATTGGTTTGCGTTTTCCGGTTTTTATTTCGACGGTGACGGACATGCCTGGCGTTAGGGAGACGTAGCGGTCGCCGACGATGATGTCGGTTTCCCACAAATCGAACCTTGCGGGGTAGATGAGGCCTTGTTTGTCGTCCATCACGGCATCGCGCGATACGGTGCGGACGTTGCCGTGCAGCGTTCCGTATTTGGTAAACGGGAAGCTTTCGACCTTGACTATGGCGTCTTGGCCTTCGACCACGAAGCCAATGTCTTTATTCATGATCACGGCTTCAATTTCGATGTGGCCTTCGGGGACGATTACCATTAACTCTTGAGCGGGCGTGACCACACCGCCTTCGGTGTTGATGGCCAACTGTTGCACCACGCCATCGACCGGAGCGGTGAGGGTGAGTTGGCGATTGTGGTCTTTGGCTTTGACCAATTCTTGTTTTAAGCCGTCGGCGCGGGTGATGACGTCGGCCAATTGGTCTTGGGTGGTGCGGCGGCTTTCGGCGACAAACTGGTCGCGGCGGCTGGTCGTAGCGCGCAAGCCGGCACGCAGTTCATTTAAGCGGGATTCAGAGCCAAGGAGTTGTTGCTGGGTATCAAAGAGGTCTTGTTCCAACAGCAAAAAATCGAGGCGGGGAGAATAGCCCTTGTCGACCAGGATGCGCTTTTTTTCAACGCGTTCTTTGACGTTAGGCAGGTTCATTTTCAAGCGTTTATGTTCAATTCGGGTGGTGCGAATTTCGGCACGCTTTTGGAGGATATCATTGTCCATGGCTTCCAAGTGCGACTGGAGTTCTGTAGACGCACTTTCCAAGTGGCGGCGATTGCGCGTAACCAAGATTTCAGGTGCGCCTTCGGGTGGGAAGAAAGCGTCCAAGGGGTCGTTTAAAAGAAACGCCTCAAGCCGGGCAATGGTGACCTGATTTGACATCAACTCGCTGGTCAACCGCGTTGTATCGGCGACGGCGACGGTGGGGTTGAGTTCAACCAAAACATCCCCCGCCTTGACCCTTTGCCCATCGTGAACATGGATCGCCTTTACAATGCCGGTTTCCAAGGGCTGGATCACCTTGACCTTGCCGGATGGAATAATCTTGCCTTGCGCGGTCGAAATGATGTCCATTTCGCCGATGTTGGCCCAGGCAATACCGATGATGAAAAAGACCATAATGGTGCCAAGAATGAGGCGGCCCAACGGCGACGGCGGAGAGTCGGTGACTTCCAACACGGCGGGCAGAAACTGAAGCTCTAGGCCCTTGCGTTTGAGCTGGGCTGGGCCTTCTTTTTCCATCCGCAAGGCTTCGCGCGCGATCTTGGCATACAGTTGTATCGATCCGATGAAGGCGTAAAACTTATCCATGATCTGGCTGTGCCTTGTCGTGATGGCGGATGTTGGTGACCTTCATTTGCGGTACGGGCGAGAGCTTCGGGGCTTGCGCGGCGGTCGTTGGTGGCTTGGGCAAATTGTCGAGGGTGATGCCGATGCCTTCCAATTGATTGCGCCACAATCGAGCATAGCGTCCATCCGTCCCCATAAGCTGGTCGTGGGTGCCGTCTTCAACCACTTCACCCGCTTCGACCGTGATGATGCGATCACACATGCGCACGGTGGAAAGCCTGTGCGCGATGATCAGCACGGTGCGGCCCTGGCAGATTTGCTGCATGTTTTTTTGAATGATTTCTTCGGACTCGTAATCCAGTGCCGAAGTTGCCTCATCAAAAATCAGAATTTTTGGCTGGGTCACCAAGGCCCGGGCAATGGCGATGCGTTGACGTTGTCCACCCGACAATGTGCCACCGCGTTCGCCAATGATGGTGTCATAAGCCTCGGGCAGCTCTAAGATAAAGTCATGAGCCCCCGCCAACTTTGCCGCTTCGACTATGCGTTCGCGTGATGTCGCGGGTTGCGAGATTGCAATGTTTTCCCAAACGGTGCGATTGAACAGATAGTTTTCTTGCAGCACCACACCGATTTGGCGGCGCAGCCACGCGGGGCTGGCTTGGGCCAAGTCGATGCCGTCGATCAGCACCTTGCCAGATTCCGGCACATACATGCGCTGCACCAATTTCGCCACCGTGCTTTTGCCCGACCCCGACGGCCCGACGATGCCGATGCTTTGCCCGGCGAGAACGTCTAAGGATATGTTGCGCAGAACTTCCGGGGTGTCATGTCTATATCTAAAGGTGACACCTTCAAACTTCACCGCCCCTTGGATGGCGGGAAGGTCCGATTGTCCCCCCGCAAGCTCGGTGGGGGTGTTCAAGATATCGCCTAACCGTTCGACCGAAATGCGCATCTGTTGAAAATCTTGCCACAGTTGCGCCAATCGTAAAATCGGTCCCGACACATGATTTGAAAGCATGTTAAATGCCACCAGTTGCCCAACCGTCAAGTCCCCGGCAATCACGATCTTGGCCCCAAAATACAGCGTCAGCCCCATGGTGATTTTTTGCACCAACTGCACACCGTTTTGCGCGAAATTGCCAAGCATGGCGGCGCGAAACGAAGCCTTGACGTATTCGGCCAATCGTTCTTCCCAACGCCGATGCATTTGCGGCTCGACCGCCATGGCCTTGACGGTTTCAACGCCACTGACGCTTTCGGTCAAAAACGCTTGGTTTTCGGCCCCGCGTTGAAACATTTCTTCCACGCGTTTGCGCAACGTCGGCGTGATCAGCAAACTGATACCAATATAAAAGGGCAGCGAGCCAACGACGATCCAGGTCAGTAAGGGCGCATAGCTGAACATCACGGCGAAAAAGACAAAGGTGAAGGCCAGATCCAAAACCAAGGTCAGCGCCGATCCGGTGAGGAAATTGCGCACGCCTTCCAATTCCCGCACGCGGGCCACGGTCTCACCCACCCGCCGCGCACCAAAGTAGGCGATGGGCAACTGCATCAGGTGTTTGTAAAGACCGGACCCCAACTGCACATCGATGCGGTTGGTGGTGTGACTGAACAGGTACGTGCGTAACACGCCAAACAGAACCTCGAAAATTGACACCACGATCATGGCAAAAATCAAAACATCCAGGCTCGACATGCCCCGGTGGACCAAAACTTTGTCGACCACCACCTGAAAAAATAGCGGCGACACCAGGGCGAAGAGTTGAATGAATAACGATGCCAACAACACCTCGCCAAACAGGCGGCGATACCGCACCACGGCGGGGATGAACCAGCTCAGATCGAACGTTCGCTGCTTGGCGGCCAGCTCGGCGCGACTGGCGAGACAGATGATGCGCCCTGAAAATTTATCGGCAAATTCTTCGAGGTCCAGTTCTGAAATGCCGTTGCTTTGTTCCGCATTGCCGGGGTCTTGAATCAAAACACGGGTTTGCATTTCCCCCGGGGTAGCTGTTCCATCATCCCCTATTACGGGTGTTGTCTGGGCTTTGGCCAGGATGAAAAACCCACCGGGCTTGGTGATAGTTTTTGTGACTATTTCGTGGCTGTTCATATCTCCGTTTAGTTGTAGGTCGATTTGCCCCAGCGTGAGGCTGGAAGAATTCTCAGAGTCCGCCGAAGTCTCTGGTGGTGCTTCGGCCTCAACCTCAACTTCGACCTCAACGTCGTTCCACTGAGCAATCACGGGCAAGGGTGTTTTGTTTAGACGCTCCAGCTTCAAATCCTGAGCCTTGGCCTTAAATCCTAGGCTTTTCGCGGCCCTCAGCAGTTCAACTTCTCCCACAGGCTGCCCATCCGGCGCATGTTCGTGGGCCAGTCCAGCGGGGTCAGCAGGTTTTTCAAAAAATTGTGCGAGCATAACCAGGGACAAAATCCCCGTGTCAGACAAAGCCTGAGGCTCCGCCGTTTTTATGTTTTCCCCCTCGTCCATGATGTCCCCCGCAAGGCATAAGAACTGTTTTATTTTTTATACACTTATAGTTATTCATGCGGTTTTGCAACTAATATGAATATTTTATCATCTTGACAGACGTATAAATTGAGTTTTAACTCACGATACACAGGCAGATGTACACACGTTTTGGTTCTGTCGGGGGTGGAAATCAAGGAACAGAGGGCCAAAACCCCATTCTTGTTTTTCAGATTTGTGTGCTCTTTATCGATGAAGTGGCCGATGTGGCTGCGACCTCCGAAGAATATGAATTGATCATTCGTTGTGTTGAACTGTTTTTTGCACCGGATGTTATGAATAATATTTAGGGGGAATAAGATGTCTACAGCTAGCCAGAAAAAAACCATTAAGAAAGCACCTGTTACGACAAGGTCAAAAAAAACGGCGGCTGTAAAACCAGCAAATGGCACGAAAGCCAAGACCGCACCGGCAAAGAAACCCGTCGCAGCCAAACGCACCAGTACCCCCAAAAAGAAAGCCGCAAGCGCTCCTAAACAGGCTCAGGTGAAAGTGGCACCTGATGTCAATCAACCCAAGACAAAAGAGGGCACACAGGCGGCGATACCTGATCCCGGTTTGATTTTAGGGCAAGTTGCGTTCCTGATGTCCAGTTCACCGCTACATAAGCACATGTTCATTGGCGATCTTGAGTGGCTGGTGCTGCCTCCGATTAAGCTCAACCAATTTAGAGTGTTCCGCAAGGACGGAAACCCTGTGGCATTTGCATCCTGGGCCTTGTTGTCCGAAGAGGTCGAACAAGATATGCAAAACGGTCGACGCAAGCTTAAGCCTCATGAATGGAATGAAGGTGATCGCCCCTGGCTGATTGATCTTGTCAATCCCTTTGGTGGCGGTGAAGAAATTTTGGCGCACCTGCGGGATCATGTGTTCAAAGAAACGGGACTGAAAACCATTGTACCTGGCAGTGTGCCGGGAGAAACCGAAGTTGTGACCCTTCGTTCGGCGCAGGGATAAAGCTTAAGTATGCCTGATATGCCTAACGTGATTGATCAAGATTGTGAAGAGCCACAAACTAAGGCTGGCTCTGTCCTTTTCTGTCGCTTGCCGCCTACGAACCGCATTACGGAAGCCATAACCTTTGCCTTTTATCCCCTGTTTTTCGGGATTGTGACGTCAGCTCTGATATCTGGTTTTGCTGGGCATATCGTTGGTGCAGGACTTGGGGCGGTCTTAGCAATTATCGCCATCACGTTTCGCCGTTGGGGTGCTCGGTGGGGCGAGGCTCATACTAAGGAACGAGAAAGACAAGAAGGTGGACCTGAAGACAAAGAACAAATTGCAGTTCCACCACATCATAATTTCATACTGCTTTCTGAAATATTTTATATGTCTTTAGAGGTAATCGTTATTGGGTTTGTTTCAGCAACTATAATTTTAATTTCATTTAATAGTTCAGTCAGTAATTTTGTTGAATTTTATAACAACTATATAAAATTAATCGATACGATTTTTATTTATTACCACGGATTAGATAATGAAATAAAAACTCATGTAGGAACTATTTATGAAGGTAGAATTCTATTCATAAAATCATCGTCAACTATGGTTGTCGCATCTGTTTTATATGGAAATATTATAATGTTTCTACGGCTTTTGTTGGGTTGGAAAAGGTATTGGTTATATTTATCTCGAGTATCAAGTCGGATTCAAATTAAAATCGAAAAATATGCCTTGTTAACTTTAACTGTCTTTCCTTTACTTTGGTACGCATCAATCGATGTTTTTTTAAATGAGGGTATTGAATATTATTTAATATTAGAAAAAATACCAGCTGATACTACTTACCAATTTTTTGCTTTACTTAGATTTGTTTTTTCCTCCGAAGGCTTTGTTATTTTTTTATTTTTGCAGTTAGCAATTTTATTATCATATGGATGCTTGTTGCTTTTTTTATTAAGTAAAAAAATTAGCTCAAAGCGTAAGCTGGGTTTTTCCTGATAAATAAGAATGTTGTAAATAGGAAGTTTGAATGATGAACATCGTGAGAAATGAAAATTTTTGGCTAGCTGTTGATTCTTATGGTCAGGACATACCTGATGTCAGCACGTTACTTTCCCGTATGACAACGGGAGGGGTTGGTTTTTCTTCCCAAAACGTTCCAAGCCATGTGCCAGACATTGGTCTTGCCGTTCATTCCCTTGCCAAGCGCGATGCTTTGATCAAGCCACCTGTGGAACCGACGCAAATTGTCGAAGCCAGCAGCACGTCGCTTTTCGATGAGGTCATCTCTGAACACCAAGCCTTGGCGCAGGGATAAAGCTTAAGTATGTCTGATATGCCTAACGTGATTGATCAAGATTGTGAAGAGCCACAAACAAAGACTGGCTCCGTCATTTTCTGTCGCCTGCCACCAACCAGCCGCATCACGGAAACCATAACCCTTGTATTTTACCCCCTGTTTTTCGGGGGTGTGATGTCAACCCTGATATCAGGTGTTGCGGGACATATCTTGGGTGCTGGCCTTGGCCTATCCTTAGCAATTATCGCCATCACGTTTCGCCGATGGGGAGCTCGGTGGGCAATTTCTCATGTTGAGGAGCGTAAACTAGAGTTAGTCAGCACTGTTCTAAATGAGGGGGGGGGTATAGCTCCTCACAATAACATGGTGCTGCTTGCTGAAATATTTTATATGACAATGGAAGTATATGTTGTTTCTATATTATCATCATATTTTTTATATGAAATGTTTGTTTTCAACATTAATTCATTTTATTTGTCATATGATATTTTATTAAATTTAATAGATTACCTGTTCACGCATTATCATGGTTTGGATTATGAAATAAACAAACACATAGGTTCCATTCATAAAGAAAGAATATACCTCATTAAATATTCAGTTTTATTAATAGTTACGGCATGTATATATGGATCTGTTTTGATGTCGATAAGGTTTTTACTTGGATGGAAGTCGTACATATATTATATACGTGCTGTTTCATCTGCAATATACCTTAAAAATGAGAGTAAAGTTCTGTTTATTATTGCTATTTTTTCTCCATTATTAATTTTGGCGGTTCATTCTCTTCAGTCTAATGGGCTAGAGTATTTTTTGCTTATGGACAAGGTTCCAGATGCAAGTTGGTATTTATTGAAGTCATTAGGTGTGTACATACTTGCTGCTGGAGGATTAGTTCTTTTTCTATACTTTCAGCTTGCAATTATTATATCTTATTTGGTGCTTTTGTGTGTGAATTTATTTTTAAATTCTTTTAAAAACGGGATTTGAGTTTTTGATGTCTGAAAGCAATGCTAATGTTAATGAGGAACTAAAATATGACTAATGCAGAAAAAACTCAATTATGGTTAGCTGTTGATTCTTATGGTCAGGACATACCTGATGTCAGCACGTTACTTTCCCGCATGACAACGGGAGGGATTGGCTATTCCTCTGAACATGTTCCGCACCCGGCAAAGGACCTTGCCCTTGCTGTCCAAGCACTTTCCGGTCGAGAAGTTTTGATTAAGCAATCTTTAGAGCCAAAGCATATTGGTGAAGAAAGTTTTATAGCGCTTTTCGATGAGGTTATTTCATTCGACAGTTTAGTCTCCTCAGGAAACCAAGCTTTGGCGCGATCCTCTATTTCAGCAGCAATTATAAATAACGATCATTTGCAGGATTTGGATGTTTTTGCGGGCCCTAATTTACCATCTTTAGCTGATAACAGTTCTTATAAAGAATCCAATAAGATTAACTTGTATGAGGATAAGCTCGAAAATGGAATTAGATTAAATGCTGACGGCGGATCAAAAGCCGTAAGTTCGCATGACGAAAGTTCTGTTTTTGTGGATATGCTTGCGGGTGCAGGAAGTGGCGGGTTTGTGGTGATGGCACCCACTACTACGAGCACATCGACTTCAACCTCAACATCTTCCTCGACAACAACCATTTCAACGTCGACCAATAACACGAGTTTGATTCTTGATCCGTACGTTGATCGTGGGGCTTTCGATTTGTGGAAGGGCAATCAAGCCGATGAATTCATGGGGCTTGATGCGACGGGCGGTATTGCCGTTGAAGTTGTTCCGATACCAACCACAGAAGCGCAAGGCGCTGGTGTTCATTCGCGAAGTGAAATTGCTGGCGCGGCAGTAGGTGGGATAAATGCTTTTACAAGCACTGTGACTGACTTGTCGATGGCTGTTTTTGATGGAAAGCCGGGAGTTAATGCAGCGAAGTTTGTAAGCAAGGCAGGGGGATTTTTAATTGCCAGTGTATTCGGTGTCATGGATGTTGTTGCAGCGGCTCCTGAAGACAAAGCGGATGCGGCCGCAGGTGTAGTTGCATCGGTATCTGCTTCTGTAGTTGTTGGTACAATTGTTACATTCGTTGCGACAGCAGTGTTAGGCACTGCGGTCGTTGCTGCCGCTCCCGTTGCAATAGCCGTTGGCATTGTAGCAGCAGTAGCAGGTGGCTTTGCTGGTGCAAAGGCGGGCGAATTAGTAAAAGATAGCTGGGACAATGTTGTTAGTACTGTTAGTGGCTTGTTCGGGCCGGTTGTTGTTGACCTGGACGGTGACGGAATTGAGTTGGTTGGTGTGGAAGAGAGTTCTGTCTTTTTCGACACCGATAATGATGGACTGCAGGAACTTGTCGGTTGGGCGGGTGCTGACGATGGCCTGTTGGTTATTGATCTTGATGCCAGTGGTGTTGTCGGCAGTGTTGGCGATGGCGTGATTGATCATGCGGCCGAACTTTCCTTTATGATGCACGATGCCAATGCCAAGACCGATTTGGATGGTTTGCGTCTGGCGTTTGACAGCAATAATGATGGAGTTTTGGATGCTCAAGATGCCCAATGGGGGGCTATGCGCATCTGGAAGGATACTGATCAAGATGGAGTGACGGATGCGGGCGAGTTGATGACGCTCGCACAGTTGGGCATCGATTCTATGGACCTTACTGGCACGGTGCCGACGGCTTCAACGTCTAGCAACACGGTTCATGAGGTTGTGTCCGTACATCACACGGATGGAACGATAAGCACGGCTGCTGACGTTGCGTTAAATTTTGAAGATATGGATATGACGCGCGTTGCGGATATCGCCCCCGGCGTTGCGCAATTTACCAATGTTGATGGGGCTTCCATCGTTGCCATTGAGGACGCCGCTGGCGTTAGTCTTAACTTAGATACCGTCAATACTGGTGTCGCTCTGGGTGGCGTTGGTAATGACACCATTAACGTGGGCGCAAAAACTAATTCGGTTGTGTCGGCTGGACTTGGCAATGATACCGTTATTGGTGGGGTTGGTTCTGATGTTCTCCGTGGTGGTGATGGCAATGATATCCTTTCTGGAAACGATGGGAATGATGTTCTGGCGGGTGGCGCTGGATTCGATGAACTGCGCGGCGGGGCTGGTAATGATCAATTGATTGTTGATTCCGCTGACACGGTAATTGATGGCGGCCTTGGTTTTGATTCTGTGTTTGTTGAAACGGACGCTGGCGTTACTTTGGATCTTTCCACCGCGAACATTGAACAGGCATTCGGTCGCGGCGGCAATGACATCTTTTCCGCATCCGGTACGGCTGGCGTTTTGATGTCGGGCAACTCTGGCGATGATACCCTGAGCGGTGGGGCCGGCGGCGATATTATTGAAGGCGGGGTCGGTAACGATACCATTTCCGGCGGGCTGGGATACGACATTGCATCGTACCGGGGCTTTATGACCGATTATTCCATCACCACGGTCAATGGCGTCACCACGGTTACGGATTTGGACACGGTTTGGGCTGGCGATGACGGAACGGATACGGTTGTTGACGTTGAACGACTGTGGTTTTCCGATCAGGTTGTTCATCTGGATGGTACCAACAATGTTCCCCTTGCAAGCGACGATAACTTGTCTGTTCGCAGCGGCGAAATGCTTACGTTATCAACATATGACCTAACCAAGAATGACACCGATTACGATGGCAATGCATTGAACATCCAAAGCATTGGTCGTGTTGCCAATGGCTCTGTATCGCTTGGAACCGATGGCACGTTGGTGTTCACGCCAGATGCTAATTTCTTTGGTACGGCATCATTCGAATATACCGTAGCTGATGGACAAGGCGGTACAGCCACGGCTACGGCGTCCATCGATGTTAAACAGCCCTTGCCAACGGATGATTTATTTAAATACCAATGGGGACTTCAGTCCGCGAACGTTCTTTCGGTATGGGATGAATATACCGGGGCTGGCGTTAAGGTTGGCATCATTGATCAGGGCATTGAATATACCCACGCTGACCTAGATGCGAATTACGATACGACCATTGATTACGATTTTTATTCCAATGATGCCGATGCCATGGCTGATGCGACGATTGCAGATGACAACCATGGAACGTTTGTTGCTGGCTTTATTGCGGCTGAACGTAACGGCGTCGGCACGGTGGGTGTCGCTTATAACTCGACCATTGCAGGATTCCGTGTTGGTTTTGGAGCTGGAATGCCAAACGGACTGTCAACGGATACAGAAGATGCTCTGAGGGCACAAACGGCAGTAGATGTTAGCAATTTGAGTTGGGATACCGGAGACTGGGTCAGTCGTCCTGGTATCGTATCGGCCCTGGATCATTCCGTCACAAATGGTCGTGGCGGGTTGGGTACGGTTATGGTGGCTTCGGCCGGAAATAATCGTGTTACCTACGGCGATAGTAACTACAGCGCCCTAGCTGCATCGCGTTTCACAATTGCTGTTGGTGCCACGGATAATGTCGGTGAATTTGGTTATTTCTCAAGCGCCGGGGCGAACGTTATGGTGTCTGGGCCTGGGCTTGATATGGTGTCAACAGACCGTGTCGGTGCCTTAGGTTATGTAGATTCAACAGGCACTCTCGGCGCTGATTATCGTTCTGGGCAAGGTACATCTTATTCTGCGCCATTCGTCAGTGGTGTGGTTGCCCTAATTTTAGAAGCAAACCCAAATCTTGGCTATCGCGACGTTCAAGAGATTCTTAGCTATTCCGCGAAGATGACGGATATCAATAATACGGGCTGGAGCTACAACGCTGCCTCAAACTGGAACGGTGGTGGGTTGCATGTCAACCGCGACTATGGCTTTGGTTCGGTGGATGCGTTTTCTGCCGTTCGACTTGCTGAAACGTGGGTTGGACAGCACACCCGTATTAACGAGCAATCCATGCAAGCTTCTTCAACTCTTGCCGTTGCCATTACGGATGCAGGCTTTATTGAAGATACAGTTTCGATTGTTGGCGCTCTAAATCTCGACCAAATTGAAGTCACTCTGGATATTACACACGCACGTATTGGTGACTTGACGGTCACTCTGATTTCGCCAGATGGCACAGAAAGTATTCTTGTTAATCGACCCGGAAAAAACCCGAGTGACACTGCATCTTTCGGAACGATAAATACAGGAATTCAACATACATTTAGCTCCGTTAGAAATTGGGGTGAAGTTGGTACGGGAGCTTGGCGACTGCGGGTAGAAGATGCCGTTTCCGGCCAAACGGGCACGCTCAACAGTTGGTCTTTGAGCCTTTATGGCGATGCGATTGATGGGAACGACACTTATGTCTATACATCGGACTATGCCAGCTTTACGTCCAATGTAGATGCCGCCCGGCGCACGTTATCTGACGTGGGTGGGCATGATGCGATTAATGCTGCCGCTATAACTGACGATACGATGATTGACTTGTCAGGGTTTAGATCATCAAGCATTGCAGGCGTGTCTACGGATATCCTTCAGGGAACAATTATTGAAGATGCATTCACCGGAGACGGTGATGACATGATTATTGGTAATGCCAGCGCAAACCGATTGTCAGGTGGTCGTGGTGATGATTTCTTGCAGGGTGGTGCGGGCGCGGATACCTTGGAAGGCGGGGCTGGTCGTGACAAGGTGAGTTATATAGACTCGTCTGCTGGTGTTACTGTCGATTTGGTGTCGGGAACTGTTACTGGTGGTACGGGACAAGGGGATATTCTTTCAGGAATCGAGGATGTTGCTGGTTCAGCTTTCTCCGATAATATGACAGGACAAGCATCCGATAACCGTCTTCAAGGTCTTGCTGGTGATGATGTTCTTGATGGTGGAGCAGGCTCGGACGACCTTATTGGTGGTGCGGGGCTTGATACCTTACTCGGTGGCGCGGGTGATGACATTCTGTTTGGTGGTCTTGATAATGATACAATGGATGGCGGTATTGGTCAGGATGTCGCCATTTTCTCAGGAATGCAGATTGATTATACTGTCACAATCGGGGGCGTGACGGTCACGGTCGTGGGGCCTGAGGGTACAGATACTCTACAAAATATTGAACTTCTACGTTTTGCTGATGGTGATATGTGGGTTGGCGGAGGTAATTCCGCCCCTACTGTTGGTGCAGATACAGTCGCAACAGACGAAGGCACAGCCGTTACGATTTCGTTAGCAACATTGCTTTCCAATGATACAGATGTCGACGGTGATATCTTAGAAGTTACTGCCATTGGCAACCTTATTGGTGGCTCCGTTGAATGGGTTGGCGGGAACGTTATTTTCCAGCCAGACGGTAATTTTTTCGGTACGGCAAGCTTTGACTATACGGTTTCCGATGGCAAGGGTGGCAACACAACGTCCACTGTTAGTATTCCAGTTAATCCGGTCAATGACGCCCCAATCGGGGGTGAAACATTTATTGTTCTTGCTCAAGATGGTCAGGCGAGTGGCTCTTTGACTGCAACGGATGTTGACAGCCCTGTGGCTGGCCTTACGTTTGGTCTGGCCCAAAATGCGACCAATGGAACTGTGGTTATTAACCCAGACGGTACTTATACGTATACGCCTAATTTAGGATATGCTGGGGCTGATACCTTTATGTTTTCTGCCACCGATGACGGTGGTGCAGTTGGTGCCCGTGCCGTGACCGTGCAGGTTCGTGGCACGCCAAGCTACAATCAAGTCTTTCAGGTCAATACAACCAATCGCCATGCATTGGGCACTGACGACTGGACCCTACGCCCGGATGTTGTGACGCTATCCAACGGTGATGTGTTGGTCAGTTGGGCCTCGCGGACACCAACGGGTGATGGCTATGAAGTCCTTGCACAACGCTATGACCAAGGCGGAAATGCACTCGGAGATGAATTCCAGGTGAACGATTATAACTTCGGCGATCAGGATATGGTATCGCTGGCGGCGATGCCTGATGGTGGGTTTATTGCGGCTTGGGCATCTTGGTTTCAGGACGGAAGTAATTACGGTATTTTCACGAAACGTTTTGATGCTGCTGGGCGACCCGTAACTGGCGAAGAACAAGTCAATGTTGAAACCCAATCCAGTCAACGTCGCCCGAATATTGTTACAATGTCTGACGGCGGATACCTCGTGACCTGGGCCTCTTGGCAACAAGATGGGAGCGAATACGGTGTTTTTGGACGTCGTTTCAATGCTGATGGCGTTGCGGTCAGTGACGAATTTCAAGTTAATACCTATACATCGAGATGGCAGCACCGCATGCAAGCAACGGCGCTTTCTGATGGTGGTTTTGTTGTCGTTTGGGACTCGACGGGACAGGATGATCCAACGTCTTATGGTGTGTTTGGGCAACGATATGATGCTGCGTCCAACCCTGTGGGTGGTGAATTTCAGGTTAATGAATTTGTTCCTTATACGCAAAGTAGACCAAATATTGTTACCCTTGCTAATGGGCGTTTTGCAGTTGTGTGGCAAGACGGAGATAATGCTCCTGCACCAGGCGCGTTTAATGATATTGCTGGACGTGTATTCGAGGCAAATGGCACGCCTGTCGCAGGTGAATTTCGGGTGAACATCACGGATTTCTCTGGTGAGCAATACGATCCAAGCGTAACGGCTTTGTCTGATGGGGGGTTTCTGGTCGTTTGGGATTCCCGGTCGGATAATATGATCCGAGGCCAACGTTTTGATGGTTCTGGAGGCCTTTCAGGTGGCGTAATTGACATAGCTCCTTTCACGACTACCGAAGGTCACATGCCAAGAATTTCAGCATTGCCGGATGGCGGTTTTGCCGTGACATGGCAGGATGGGCTCGTTGATGGTGGGGACGCACAGGTCTTTGCCAAAGTGTTCCAAGGAACTAACAGCGGTACCTCTGCGACCATTAATGTGGCAGGCCTTGAAGGCAATGATGCCTTGTTCGGTGGTAGCCAAAATGATGTTCTATCTGGTGGCTTAGGCGATGATTATTTGTCGGGTGGTGCTGGTGATGATGTTCTCGATGGCGGTTTAGGAATCGATACGGCTGTATTCTCAGGTGCGCTGGCCGAATACGAGTTCATTGTTGCTGGAGGTCAATTTGTCACCAACCATGCAACAGATGGAACAGATGTTTTATCCGGCATGGAATACGCTCAGTTCGCGGACGCTTTAATTGATCTAAATAGTGGCTTCCTACCGCCTGAGTTGGCTGATGCAAATATTCTATTGCCTGAGGGACATGGGGTTGTTGGTGGCCAGATGACTGCCATTGATCCAGATGGTAATGATGCCGCATTGACCTATATCTTGGACAGTGCCGCCGGGAATGGAAGCGTTACCGTTAATCTAGATGGCAGTTATACCTTTACGCCTGGAGTGGGCTTTACGGGGAACGATAGCTTTGCAATTCGAGTCACAGACGAGAGCGGTATTTCTGCAATTGCGACCGTTAACGTTAACGTGGTCCCGCAGCAAAACTTTAATCAGACGTTTAAAGTTAATACGACTTCTGTTGGAACATTGGGTCTCCACTCATCTAAGCAGCCAACGGTGGCATCACTTGTGTCGGGTGGTTTCGTTGTTTCCTGGACGGTCAAGAAAGACGCTGTGAATGGATATGATGTATTCGCTCAGCGCTATGATTCAGGAGGGAATGCATTAGGGTCCGAGTTTATGATCAACACAGTTAGTGCTGGAGATCAAAGGGATTCAACGGTAACTGGGTTTTCTGACGGCAGTTTCCTGGTTACGTGGGGTGGGACTCTCGGGCAGGGCCTAGAAGTTTTTGCAAGGAAATATACATCTGATGGTATTCCTATGGGGCAAGAGTTCCAGATTAGTGACTTTCGGAACGTAGATCATCAAAGCAACCCGCAAATTGTGGAAGGAGCAAACGGTGGTTTTGCTGCTACATGGTATGTCGTAGGTGGCACTAAGGATGGTGATGTTTTTGCCCGCACATTTGATGCTTTTGGAATTCCTCAGGGCTCATCAGCACAGATCAACACCTTCACAGTTGGAAAACAGATAAATCCTGATATTACAGCTCTTCCCGATGGTGGGTATTACGCGACCTGGCAAAGTCAGGCGCAAGATATAGATGGTTCGTATGGCATCTATGGTCAAAAGCTGAATGCATCTGGTGGTGCAGTCGGGATGGAAACACGTATCCACACTTTCGAGACGGCCACACAGCAAAACGCCAGGGTTGTTTCCTTGTCTGGTGGGCGTTTTGTTGTTGTTTGGCAAGATTTTAGTTTGCAACCCGATCCTTCAGCATTTGAGGATATTTCTGGTCAACTTTTCGATGCAACAGGAACCGCAATAGGATCGCAATTTCGGGCTAATAACAGCAAAGCTTCCGGCACACAAAGGCGACCCATTATCGCTTCGACTCCGGATGGTGGATTTGTTGTCGTTTGGGAAACATATATTACAACAGCATCCATTAGGTTGGACGGTCAACGTTTTGACGCCAATGGTACTGCGATTAGCCCGGTGTTTTCTATTGCCCAGACAGTGAATTCCATCGACTCATTAGGAACCACCCAATCGGCAGATATTGAAATATCGGTGCTTGAAAATGGCGCTTATGCAGTCGTTTGGCATGAAGTTGATCCTGTTACTTTTGAAAGCGATATTCACGCCCAGGTATTTAACCCAGGTTTCGCGACAACATTTGAAGGTCAGACGTTCGCTGGTGGGGCGGGTAATGATGTCATTGTTGGTGCAGATGGTGCTGATCATCTGTCCGGAAACGGTGGTGACGATGTTCTTACAGGCGGTGCTGGTGACGACGTCCTTGATGGTGGTTTGGGGACCGATACGGCTGTTTTCTCCGGCGCGCTATCTGAATACGGATTTAACATTAAGGGGGGTGAATTTGTCCTTAGCCATGCAACAGATGGAACGGATGTTCTGTCAGGGATGGAATTCGCTCAGTTCGCTGACACCTTACTTGACCTAAGAAGTGGCTCCCTACCTCCCGAATTAGCTGATGCACACATCCTATTGCCAGAGGGGTATGGGGTTGTTGGTGGCCAGATGAATGCCGTTGACCCAGACGGTAATGATGCTGCGTTGGTCTACAGCTTAGACAGTGCCGCCGGGAATGGAAGCGTTACCGTTAATCCAGATGGTACCTATACCTTTACGCCCGCAATAGGCTTTACGGGGAACGATAGCTTCGCAATTCGGGTTACGGACGAAAGCGGTATTTCTGCTTTTGCGACCGTTAACGTTAACGTGGTCCCGCAGCACAATTTCAATCAGAATTTTAAGGTCAATGCAACAACAGTCGGCACTCTTGGCACTCATGCAAATAAACAGCCAACGGTAGCATCGCTTGCATCGGGTGACTTTGTCGTTTCCTGGACAACCAATATTGATGCTGTGAATGGCTATGAAGTTGTCGCCCAACGCTACGATTCAGGCGGTAATGCGTTAGGTGATGCCTTTGCCGTTAATACGACGACGGCATCGACTCAATTTGAATCGATAGTTACGGGCTTCTCTGATGGTAGTTTTCTTATTTCGTGGGCAGGGGTTTCGAATATAAGTTATGAAGTTTTTGCAAGGAAATACTCGGCTGATGGTGTGCCAATGGGGCCAGAGTTCCTCGTAAGTGACTACAAGCACTTTGACAATCAGTTTCTTCCACAAATCGTGGAGGGAGCAAATGGTGGTTTCGCCGCAACGTGGGTTACCCATGGTAACACTGTCACAGCAGACGTCTATGTACGTACTTTTGACGCGACAGGCGCACCTCTGGGTTCATCGAAACAGGTAAATACCTACGTAACCGGAATACAATATAGTCCTGACATAACGGCTTTACCTGATGGTGGTTATTATGCTGTTTGGGAAAGCAGAGGCCAGGATACGGATTTAACCAGTGGTATCTACGGACAACGGCTGGATGCTTCTGGTGCCGCAGTCGGGGTCGAAACGCGCATCCATACCTTTGAAGCAGGTACACAGCAACAGGCCCGGGTTGTATCTTTGGCGGGAGGGAATTTTGTTGTTGTTTGGCAGGATAATAGTTTGCAACCAAATCCTGCAGCATATAACGATATTTCGGGTCAGATGTTTGATGCAACTGGAACTGCTATAGGTACGCAATTCCGCGCTAACTTTGGAAGGTATGCTTATGGGGAATATCAGCCCGTCGTTGCCGCAACACCTGATGGTGGATTTATTGCCGTATGGGAAAATGATTACACTACATCTCATGGTGTAATGGCACAGCGCTTTGATGCCAGTGGTGTGGCTATTGGGTCTATTTCTACCTTGGCGATTACTGGGAGCACCGTGGACTCTGCAGGTGTAAGGCAACGAGCAAACATAGAAATTTCTGTGCTTGAAAACGGCGCTTATGCGATTGTTTGGCAAGAAATTGACCCCGTTACTTTTGAAAGTAATATCCACGCTAAGGTCTATAACTCAGGCGTTGCGACAACATTCGAAGACCAGACATTTGCGGGTGGATTGGGCAATGATGTCCTTGTTGGTGCGGATGGTACGGACACCCTATCTGGTCATGCTGGCAATGATGATCTTTCTGGCGGCGCGGGCAACGATACCCTCAATGGCGGAACAGGAACGGATACGGCTAGTTATTCGGGTGCGCTTGCAAATTATTCCATCACAACAGCACCTGATGGCACCGTTACTGTAACGGATAACGTTGGCACAGATGGGACAGATACGTTAACCGATGTTGAAAAACTTCAATTTTCAGATCAGTTGTACATTCTTAATCTTGTCAATAACGCGCCGATAGCCGTGGCAGATACGGCGGTGACATCCGAGGATACGCTTGTGACCATCCTGGCGGCTTCGCTGCTCGCCAATGACAGTGACCCGGACGGCGATGTGCTGAGCCTGAGCTCGGTGAGTAACCCCATCGGCGGCACGGTGGCGCTGGATGTGAACGGCGATGTGGTGTTCACGCCAACCTTGAACTTCAACGGCACGGCGACCTTCGATTACACGGTCAGTGACGGCAACGGCGGCACCTCGACCAGTACGGTGACGGTTGGCGTTGCGGCGGTTAATGACGGTCCGGTTGCGAACGCGGACA
>Ga0316203_1001317_pt1 | contig 18473 bp, 14 predicted proteins | sample 6monrhotite_MG_FD_204940 | JGI IMG/M metagenome (GOLD analysis project Ga0316203, IMG submission 204940) | Microbial mat bacterial communities from mineral coupon in-situ incubated in ocean water Damariscotta River, Maine, United States -... | ecosystem: Environmental > Aquatic > Marine >... | reverse complement strand
CATTACATGAAGCATTTGTTCCACTTGCAACTACCGTTAAAGCGGTTGGTTCTGCAACGGTTGCACTTGCTGTAGCTGTACATCCATTAGCGTCCGTTACCGTTACTGTGTAAGTTCCTGCACAAACTGATGTTGGATTAGCACTGGCCAATCCGCCTGTCCATGCGTAAGAATATCCAGTAGTCCCACCATTTACATTTGTTGAAACTGTTCCATCACATATGCCATTACAACTTGCATCAGTTACTGTTGCACTAACGGTTAATTGAGTGGGGACCGTTATCGTTTCAGAAGAAGTCGCTGTACATCCATTGGCATCAGTTGCCGTAACAACATAAGTGCCTGCACAGACATTGGTTTGGCTTTGAGACCCAGAAGATGGACCTCCATCCCAAGAGTAAGTATAACCAGCTGTTCCGCCTGTTGCATTATTTCCTGTTAATGTTCCATTACAAACGCCAAAACATAAAGCGTTTGTAGAGGATGAACTCATTACTACTTGTGTTGGAACTGCTATAGTTGCAACGTCTGTGTCAACACAACCATTACCATCTGTAAATGTTACTGTATAACTACCTGCTCCAACTGTGTGAGCTCCAGCAGTATTCTGACCTGAACTCCATGAATAAGATCCCGGTGATGCAGAGGACGCGATAATCGATCCATTATCTCCAAAGCAAAGTGCATCTGTTCCAGTTGCTGTTACTATTGGCATTGGGTTAATCGTTACAGGTAACGTAATGTCACTTGTACATCCATTATCCGTAACAGAATACGTTACATTATAAGTACCCGCAGCTGGCCAAGTTACATTGGCTGGGTTCTGACTCGTACTTGTAGCAGGCGCTGCTCCTGGAAATGTCCAACTGTAAGTTGCAGCTCCACCATAACTTGGAGTATTGTTAAAGTCAATATCGTTAGTAGCTTCACAAAAATCGCCACTTATAGTAAAATTAGCCGTCGGAAGAGGTGTAACCGTAACAGTTGCTACGTCCGTTGCGTCAGGGCAACCTGGAGTACTTCCTGTTACTGTATAATTTTGCGTACTTGTTGGCGAAGCTGTTACACTTGTACCTGTAGTACCACTCAATCCTGTTGCCGGACTCCATGCATAGGTTGAAGCTCCAGAAGCAGTCAATCCAACAGAACCACCTTCACAAATGGTTTCGTCATTTACAGTAACCACAGGAGCTGGATCAACCTGAACCGTGATAGTTGCGGTCCCAATACATCCATTTCCATCATCTACAGTCACTGTATATGTATTTGTAGCAGTTGGTGAAGCTACTGGAGTTGCAGATGTTGTAGAACTTAACCCCGTAGCAGGTGACCATGAATATGTACCTCCGCCTGTAGCAGTTAAGTTAGCACTCCCTCCGTTACAAATAACCACAGTTTGGCCTGTCCCAGGACCTATAGTACCTGACAGAACACTAGTAGCAGTTATTGTTGGCGCAGTTCCAGGTAAAACTGTTACGACTACATCATCCGTAGTCGTACCACCTCCACATAGCGGGTTACCATTATTTGATGTAACAGAGTAAGTAGCCGTTGATCCTGGAGCAACGGTTATCGAAGCAGTTGTTTGACCACCAGGAGACCATACATATGTTCCATCTCCTCCAGTTGCAGTTAACGTAGTACTGCCACCTGGGCAAATACTAACATCAGCCCCAGCATTAGCAGGTAACAAGACTCCATTATTTGTAATGATTTGATAATCACAAACATCACCAGCATTTCCATCAATAGTTAAAAAATATGTATTTCCGGGGGTTAAACCTGTACCCGTAATGGTATTTGTCCCAGGGTTTACAGGATTGTTACAAGAATACTCTGAAACAGGACCAGAACACCCACCATCAAAAATCATCATTTGAATACCAAAATTATTTGTACAATTTGATACTATAACATCAAAAGAAACCGTTGTAGCGTCCGCTACAAATGAAATAAATGAATTATTTTCAATTGTAGCTCCACAAAAAGCATTTAAATATTGTGCCCAAGTATCAGGCGTATATGAGTTACTTGTATTCCCACAATAACCAGTTAAATCACATATTGGAGTTGCAGTTCCACATGTATTACCTGCTGGTGCATTTGCACCACATCCTGGCGGAGGAATCTCTTCTGTAACCGTTAAGGTAAATGGAGTACACTGAGGAGATGGAAAGGTTGAAATAACAATATAATACGTTTGACCTCCAGTAAGGTTTACTCCGTTAGCAACTGGATTACCTCCTGAAGCGGTATTAGAACCAACACAATTCGCCCCAGCATCTGGGCATCCATCCAAAATAAAAATACCTGTCCAAGTTGTAGTTCCATTCAAAGAAAATTCAAATGGCCCTGATAATGCAGGAGTAAACTCATAAACATAATCATCCCCATTCATGTAAGAACTTCCACATGCATCCAGTGAGCTATAGTTATCACACGCTCCACAAGTTGTTTGCGAGTTTGTATAAGGCAAAGAATTAACTACAGTTGCCGAAGCACAAGTGGAGCATGCACCTGCTCCAGTAGATGTTATGCTAATGTTAAATGCAGTACATTGAGGCGAAGGCCAAGTAGAAATAACTATATAATATGTCGTTCCTGAATTTAATGGAATTGCTGTTAAACTTGGATTTCCGGCTGAAGAAGTTGAGGAGCCAATGCAATTTGCTGCGGCATCAGGACACCCGTCCAAAACAAAAAAACCAGTCCAAGTACCAGTTCCTGTTAATGTAACATCAATGGTTTCATTTGCTACAGGAGTATATTCATAAACATAATCATCTCCATTCATATAAGAACTCCCACACGCATCCAAAGAGCTATAACTATCGCAAGCTCCACAAGTTGTTGCTGAAGCATTAAAAGGCATACTAGCTATTGACGTTGCGGTTGCACAAGTTGAACATTGTGAATATGCAGAATTATTCAAGAAAAATTGTGATAGCAACACTAATAGCACAACAATTATTTTAAATCGAATCATATTAAATATTTTGTAATTGGCAGAACTTTGAAAGGCGTATAATTGCATGTTTTTAATTTTTATAACTTCAAAAAGTTATATTTAAAGCTAAGGTTTCTGAATTATTAATCTTTTAAAATAAAACTAAAATCAAACTCCTCAAAGTCCGCATGATTAGATAATAATATTTCCTTCACTCGGTCGGCAGATACGTTGCCAAAAACCTGTAAAACACACTGAACGTTTCCTTTATTATATTTCGTTGATGACGAAACTATTTCATTGGCATAATTCTTCATCAAAACTAAATCTAAATCATTAGCTTCTTTAACACTATTAACTCCCCATATATTCATTTCAAAACTCTTATACACTCCATCGAAAACATCCAATCCAGCTTTTTTATTGGCTACAACTCGTTCCTCAACTTCTTTCGAAAAGTTAAAGTCTTGAGAAAAAGAATAACTGGAGCATGCTAGAATAATAATTGTTAGCAGTGTGAATTTTCGCATAATAAAACCTTCTAAAATTTATAATCTGTTTGATGTCCCGTTCTACTTCGTAGAAGGTCATCCATGTAAATATAGTAATTAAACCACGAAACCATAACGGTAAAAGTGATGTTGGTTGCCTTTAAAACTGCCTAAATCTAATTCTTATAAACTAACTTCAAAACAACCAAGTACTTTCGCCCTTAAAAACGTGCTTTTTATCAACATAATTACTTATTTTACCCTCCTACAAATACAAGGTTAGATGGATTACAACTCAAACATCGCGGGTTTATTATTTAACAATATTAGCAGATAGTGTTATTATTTCAACAGCTTGTTTTTTCCTCATTATTCAGCTAAATTCCATTCAAATTCCTTTCTTTGTAAGATGTCGCAAAAAACAACCAATGTTGGTTTATCAATTCCAGTATTAAGGACTGAAAAAGAACTTAACAACCTACTCGAGAAGTATAATACCAATAGCATATTCATACTTGTTGACGAAAACACCTTCAAGCTCATTCCTGTTTTAAATAACAACGTTTCAAAATTGAAAAAAGCCTCTATCATCAAAATCAAAAGTGGAGAGGAAAACAAAAATATTGAAACGAGTCTTAAAATATGGAAACACCTAAGTGACAAGCAAGTAAACAGAAATGCACTCATAATCAACTTAGGAGGAGGTGTAATTACAGATTTAGGAGGATTTGTAGCCTCCACCTTCAAAAGAGGCATTGACTTTTTAAACATTCCTACCACATTACTTGCCATGACAGACGCTGCAATTGGCGGAAAAACGGGTATTGACTTAGATAATTTCAAAAATCAAATTGGAATAATTAGCTCTCCAATCGCCATTTATTACAATCAAGAGTTTCTTTCTACACTTTCCCTGCAGCAACTAAAATCAGGTTTTGCAGAAGTTTTAAAACACGGATTAATTACAAATAAAGACTATTGGAAGTCCTGTACAGAAAAATCATTTGAGGACCTTAATTGGGAGGAAGTAATTTTAGGTTCTGTTGAAATAAAATGTGCAATTGTAAAAAATGACCCCAATGAAAAAGGGGAAAGAAGACTACTAAATTTTGGACACACAATTGGTCATGCAATTGAAACGTTCATGATGAACCAAAACACCCCCATTCTACATGGTGAAGCAGTTGCTATTGGGATGATTTGCGAATCTTACATCAGTGAAAAAACTGCGTCTTTACAAAAGACAGAATTAGATGAAATAGGCAGCGAAATATTGAAACTATTTCCTAAAGTTGAGCTTAACAAGTCAATATTCAAAACATTAATTGAGTTAATGAAAAATGACAAGAAAAATATTTCAAATGAAATAAACTTCACTTTACTCAACTCTATCGGAAATGGAATTTTTAACCAAAGCTGTCCCGAAGAAATCATTATAGATTCATTAACTTATTATACAACATTGTAATTAGTGTTAATATCCAATCCAAATATTGACTTTACCAATAGAGAAATCAACTTGGTTTCATCAAAAAGCGAAAGTAATCGCGCCTTAATAATAAAATCTCTTTGCAGCGAGGGGATTTCGATTAATAACCTTTCTGACTCGGATGATACTAAAACCTTGATCTCTTTACTTAATTCCTTTAGAAAAAATAATCATCTAGATGCTCATCATGCAGGAACAACCTTTCGTTTTATGGTTGCTTTCTTAAGTATCCAAAAAGGAGAATGGATTTTAACAGGATCTGACCGAATGAAAGAAAGACCTATTGGTGTTTTGGTCGACACACTTAATGAAAATGGGGCTTGCATTAAATACCTAGAAAGAGAAGGATATCCACCTTTACGAATCACTGGCTCTCAACCAAACCTTTCAAACATTGAAATCGACGGAAGCATAAGTAGTCAATACATTTCAGCCCTCTTATTAATTGCTCCCGTTTTGAATAAACCAACAAAAATCACTTTTACAAATAAAATCACCTCTCGGCCATATATCGAAATGACACTTGATATCATGCAGTATTTTGGAGCCAAAACACAATGGAAAAACAACGAGATAATTATTCAAAACAATGGCTATAGCTCCGACAACATAACAATCGAATCCGATTGGAGTGCAGCTTCCTACTGGTATCAAATAGTTGCTCTTAGCGAGAAAAGCTCCATTGAGATAAAAGAGCTTACACAAAAAAGTTTTCAAGGTGACTCAGAGGTTGCCGAAATATTCAATCTTCTAGGCGTATCTACGTCTTACAAAAATGGAGGAATTCAAATTTCAAAAAGTGATAAATTATTTTCAAAAAAAATTGAATTAAACCTCAACAACACACCAGACCTGGCTCAAACCATTATATGTACCTGCGCTGGACTAGGGGTTGAAGCTGTGATTTCAGGGTTAGAAACACTAATAATAAAGGAAACAAATCGTTTGGAAGCTCTTAAAAGTGAATTAAACAAATTCAACATCGAATTAAACATAATCAACAATCAAAAGCTTCATTTAAAAGGTGGGCAGAAAATGCAAACTCCATCCATTCCAATTGAGACATATAATGACCATCGAATGGCAATGGCATTTGCCCCTTTGTGCATATCAACTGGTCCAATTGAAATAAACAACCCAGAAGTTGTTTCTAAATCCTACCCAAATTTCTGGGAAGATTTAAAAAGCGTTGGATTCGCAATTCAGAACTAATTTTTCACTAACACTTTAGATCCAATAAATTTGCCAGAGCATAAAATTGAAACGAGGTACTTTCCGTTTGACAAATTGGAGATATCAATAAAATCTTGTGTAGCTACAGTTACTTTACTTTTTAGCAATTTACCACTCATATCGTATAATCCAATCGAGTATTCTCCGGAATCATAATCAGACAAATCTATATTTACAATCTCTTGAGCTGGATTTGGGTAAATGTTAAAAACATGTTCTACAATTTCCTCTTCAATATTAACATACCCGTATTCCCATCCAAATGTATATTCCCCCGCTAAAAGAACATCAATGTTTGCGTATGCATTTCCATCTATTGCTGAACCTAATGTATTAACCGAATAACCATTCACTACTTCCCAATCGGCACCAGCATTGGGACGATAAAAAACACGTAAACTATCTTCTGTAAAACCAGGTTCAGCGACCAAGTTATTATCTAGGTTACCTGAGCTAGAAGTTGTACCATTTAAAAATATTCTTCCCGAAGCCTGATACCCTGAATTTGTCAAACTAGCAACCCTCCAATACCTCTCTTGTGAAAGCGAATATCGATACCCTTTTAAATTATCTTTAAATCCATCTGGACTTGCCCAATGATGCTCTAAACGTAAAAAGGCAGAATCAGTAACAGCTGTTGTGGTAACCCTAAACATGGGATACGTCTTATCTTTAATTCCAGCATTAGTTATAACTACATTCTCACCTGTAACTGCCTGACTAATTTTGTCCATTCCATTCAAATAAGAGGTAATAGGAAAAAACGGGACTGTAAATTGAAAATTACCTGCTTGCCCACTCATTACAAATGACGCTGTATATTCTTGCCAATCATCATCTACAAATGTTATTTCTAAAGGAACATTTGAATAATAATTTGGGGCCGCTTTCAGTTTTTGTTTCACATAAACATCAACCGTATAATTTCCAGGGACACCCGTTACCAACGTAGAATCAATACTAAAATGAGGAAATCCAGGATTAAAAACCCAATCATTGAAAAAATCGGTTACATCTACTCCGTTAATACTATTTAGATGACTCATAAAATCGGTTGCATCCACATCCTGATATACGTTTGCAGCGAGGAAAGACTTTAAACCAACAAAGAATAATGAATCTCCCATATAACCTCTTAACGTATGGGCAACATCTGCCCCTTTATTATATGAATGATCACCATAAGTAATCTGATGCGGAACACCACTGACTGGATAATACCCATCGTCATTAATATGTGCATGATGTAACACTTCCTTATGATTTAATTTTATATCATTAATATAAGCATCATATCCGTATAAATATTCTAGAAACAACCGTTCAGAATAAGAAGCCATACCTTCATTAATCCACATATCTTCTGCCGTTCTACATGTAACCAAATCGCCCCACCAGTGATGCGCTAATTCATGTGCCATTAATGTTTCATAAGTCAATGCACCATTAGCTGTTGCCCTCGGATAAGCTATAGATGTAGCATGTTCCATTGCTCCTGAGTTAAATGGAACAAGGTGATACCCAACTTTATTCCAAAGGTAAGGTCCGTATCCTACTTCAAATGCTTCGATTGCACCATGAAGATTTACAAAAGAAGCTTTAAAGTTATTTGTATCCGCTGGTTCTGCGATTAAAAAAACTGGAGTTGTATCTGCCGTAACACTACTAACATAATCCTGATACACATGTGTATAGTTTCCAACTGCCACACATGCCAAATATGTTGGTATTGGCGAATCCATTCTCCATGTTCTAACCAAAGAATCTACCCCTACAACTTGATCATTTACGATATAACCATTTGCATAAGAAGTTTTTCCAGCATTCGTCAAAATAGAAAAATCATAAGTTGCTCGTTCTACAAAATTATCAAAACATGGATGCCACACTCTTCCATAATTATGAGGATTTGCATCAAAACCTACCCCCAAATTATAAGCATAACTTCCCTGAAAATACCATCCTCCCCAACCAGAAGGATCTCCCTGAGGCGAACCATTGTAATATACAATTACGCTACTAGTGTCATTAATATTTAAAGTCGAAGGTAAATTAACCGTGAGTAATGTGTCATTATAATTAGACGTTAGCAGCTGACCTTGAGACGTAATTGAATCAACCGTCATTTGGAGTAAATCTAAATCCAAAGTAGATATGTTATTTTGTAAAGAGACAAATCGGATTTCACAAGATCCCGATATTTTTTGATTACCGTAATCAGTAATATCCAAATCGATTTTATAGTTAAGCACGTCTATAGTGTCACTCCGAGTATTGGCTGCTTTTAAACTCAATTGAGAACTGTGATGCTTATGGCTGCACTTATGTTGAGCTTCAATAGAAAACACAACTCCAATAAAAACAATTATTAAAAAAACTCTATTCATATAGCTTAACCTTTAATTACACCAAAGGTATTAAATTCCCTAAAACTTCTTTCTAAGAAGTTCTTCCACCTACTTTACTACTTAATATAGTTTCAATTCAATTCTTTTTGTACTTTTAGAGTCTTGACTTTACAATATATTTACAATGAAACCATCAACTGAACTGTTTGATCTTGTTAAATCGTTAAGTAAATCGGAAAAGAGATTTTTTAAATTATCTTCTTCTTTACAAACAGGAGAGAAAAACTACCTCCAAATTTTTGATGCAATAGAAAAGCAATCTAGCTATAATGAATTGGCATTAAAAAAACAGTTTGCTAATGAAACATTTGTAAAGCACTTCCCTTCTGAAAAAAACCATTTATACAAGACCATTTTAAAGAGTTTAAGAGGCTTTCATGCTGACAATTCTATAAGCTCAATTCTAAAACAGGAAATAAAAAACATAGAAATTCTTTACCACAAAGCGCTTTACAAAGAATGTAAGAAATTTTTAAAAAGAGCTAAAAAAACAGCTGAGGAATATGAAAAATTTTATTACTGGTTTGAGCTCATAAGTTGGGAAAAACAGTTAATCGAAGAAGAATATGAAAGAGGGATATTCAATTATGACCTTAACAAATTAATTAGTGAAGAGTTATTGGTTATTGAAAAGCTTAGAAACCTTGCAGAATACCAAATGATATATTCTCGTATCAACTACATTTTTAGGGGTGGAAGTTTTTCTAATAATGAGGATGGAAAAAAGGAAGTTCAAATTATTTCAAACCACCATTTAATTAAAGGTAAAAACACTGCTATATCTGAAAGAGCGACATCTATTTGTTATTATATTCAAGGGTTATGTAACATAACAACTAGAGACTTCCACACTGCTTTAGAAAAACTAAACCGAACTAAAACAATATTAGACAATAACCCTAAGATTAAACAAGACCTTGCAATCAGATATGTTCGAACCATGAAAAACTTAATTTTCATGAACATATCAACTCATGACTTAGACAAAGCCCAGGAACTGATTAATGAGATGAAAAAGCTACCATCTCAAAAAGGGTTTAATACGATAGATGTTGAGCTTAAGATTTTCACTTTTAGTCATAACACTCAAATTATGGTTCATGATAGAAGAGGAGAGTTTGAAGAAGCTCTTACGACTGTCGAATCAATGATTAAAGGATTAACCACTTACGAAAACAAGCTAAGTAAGGAGCAGGCTATTCTATTTTATTACAACATTGCCTACATCTATTTTGGAGTTAATAATTTCAAAGAAGCTCTAAAATGGATTAATAAAATATTGAATGATAATGAACAGACACTGAGGCAAGATGTTTATACGTTTTCAAAAATTTTCAATCTAATCATTCATTATGAATTAGGCAATAACGACTTACTTGAGTACACAATTAAATCGACTTCGAGACATTTAAAGAAAACACACAAGGATTATCTTGCTCAAGATTCTATCATTAAGTTTATCAAAAAGTTGATTAAACTTAATAACAAAGAGGATAAGTTACAGCATTTTGTTAACGGGAAAAAAGAACTTGAAAAACTTTTTGAGGATCCAAACGAAAGAATCGTTCAGGAGTATTTTGACTTCTTAGCTTGGTACAACAGTAAAATTAATAATGAGTCTTTCCCAGAAGCGATTAAAAAGAAACTGACCTCATCTTAAAAGTCACGACCCTTTCTCCTTGTGGACCTTGTGGCATAACTCCACTTATTATCACCTGTAAAGAATCATCTGAAGTCTTCAGATACCTAATTTTCTGTGGAAATTCATGGACAGGGTTTTCAAATACCGCTTCATTTTCACTCAAAAAAGTTAGTGGAAACCCGAGAATAGCCTCTCCTACTGGACGGGCAACATAATTTATTACTCCATTTATTTCTCGAATACACAACGCTTGCATTATAGTTGTATCATTCTCTTTAATTGAGAATCCTTTTCCACTTATTGAATCTGGGTAATATTTCCATTCTTCCATAAAGCTAACCGTAGGATTTCTAAATGAAAACGTGGTTGAATCCAACCAAACCCCTTCTATCCATCTAAGCTGATCTATGGTTTTGACCTCAGAAGATTTACCCTCTTCAATTGAAGAGGATTCATTTTCACTATCAGAACAGCTTGTTAAAAATACGACTAATATTAGGTATAATAATTTATTCATTACTTGCTCTTTGTCTATTGATTTCATACATAACAACCGAAGCTGAAACAGCCACATTTAATGACTCAATTGTTCCAAACATCGGAATTTTAACCCTTCCATCGCATAACTTTAGGTATTCTGGAGAAACTCCATTTTCTTCACTGCCCATAACTACAGCAATCGGACCAGTCAGCTTTGAGTTAGGTAATAAGTCTTCCGTTTTTTCTGTGCATCCAACTACTTTAACACCATAATCTTTTAGGTATTTTATTATATCCTTTAAGTTATACTCTTTGCAAACAGGTATTTTATTTAAAGCTCCCGCTGATGTTTTAACCGCATCCGCGCTTACCAAAGCAGAACCTTTTGAAGGAATTACAATTGCATGGACACCATTACATTCTGCAGACCTCGCAATCGAACCTAAATTCCTAACATCTGTTACTCTATCCAAAATAAAAATAAAAGGATCTTCCCCTTTGTCATAAATTTGAGGCAATACATTTTCTAACGAATGGTATTCAATAGGAGATGTAAAAGCAATTGCTCCTTGATGATTTTTTCTTGTCAACCTATTCAATTTTTGAATAGGAACTCTTTGAACGAGAACATCTTTTCCTCGAATTGCATCTTTTAACTCATTATGTAAATCTCCTTGAATACCTGTTTGTATCAAGAGTTTGTTTATCGTTTTTCCCGCCTCTATGGCCTCGATAATCGCTCTTATCCCAAAAATAAAGTTCTCCTCTTTCTTTTTATGCTCCACTATATCTTCTTTTAGTTGATCCAATATACACGCCCACTTCTCCAAGCATCAACAGCTCTATACCAATGTGTTCTGTACCCTGGACCTCTATTTAATTTATAATCATTATTCGTAAATGGATTATTTACCTTATTAAAAGTAAACCGCAAAGAAAGTGTATTTGTTTCTTCTCCATATATCCAAGTTTCGGAATCATTTGATTTATTGACAACTTTTGGTGGCCCAAAAATCAAACTTATCATTCCTCTATCTGTTTTCCACCCTTCTATATAAGATGTAAAATACTCATTTGCTGTTTGCACTCTATTATAATATTTCTTAATTAACTCTCTTCCCCTTTCTTTACTCCCTGTTTTATTAATCCAGAATTTATCTACACTCTTCTTTAAATCTTTGCTGCTTAAAAAACTATTATACTCATTCTTTGTACATATATAGCGTAAAGGATAAACCATTCCTTCTGTCGTTTTAATTAGCGGAAAGTCTACTTGCTGTCTAAACAAAGTATAACCATTTCTTGAAGAAGTATCCATTTGAAATTGAACGAAACCTGAATCTTGTACAGTAAAATTCATTTTACCATCTACATCTAAAGTATAAGTAACAATGCTATCTGGCGCGTATTTAAAAGGTTTTGAAACTGTAACACTAAATGGAGGCGCCGCCAAAGGAAAATTCCGATTGTAAAACCTTCCTTGAAAATCGGAATTTTTATTCATTTGAGACTCTACAATCAGCTCATTATCATCTACAATATAATTTGTGAATAACGGGATTTCTTCTGGGAATTTTTTTAATAAAAAGAATTGGCTTCCAGAAGCTTTTCTTTTATCTACTAACAAATGAGCTTCATCTACGCTTCCCCTGTTTAAATCCGTTGTCAGTATTTTAAGAAAGTATTTATTCCCCATTGGAACAGGTATAGAAAAATCTCCTAATATAGATTTAGTTAGTTTTTCTTCCGTAATATCTTCTATTTTTCGAGAAGCACTGTCTAATATCACTTTAGAATCTATCTCACTATATAACCTATAATGGACTAATACTGTTGCATGGTATGGTTCAGATTTATCCTTTCTAACGTATAATAACTCTGAAGAGTTTATATTAAAGTAAACATTACTTGAATCCTCTCGGTGGTGATAAATTATGTAATCGGGTTGCAAAATACTTGACGTTCCCGAATATAGGTGCGCATAGTTGGTAGTATGTGTATTGGTATTGCAACTACTAAAAAATGAAAGGACAGAAATCAAAAGAAAACCCCAGCTATATGACCACTTATTTAAAATCAATTCTTAATTATTTTAGTCGTCAAAGTTATTGAATTAAATATCACCTTGTGATAATAGGAGTGATCAATTCGTTACTTACGTTTAATGCCCTGTCAATAAGGACAATCTTATACAATAAGGAGTCACTGTGATTACTATTTGCATTAAAATATCTAGGCTCTAAAGTAACTTTCACATCTCCTTTGAGCGCTTTATTTTGACCTATTGGCGTGATATTTTCGACTCTAAAGGCTAATGAGATAGCTGGTGCTGTTGGGAAGTTATTTCCTCCTGGGTCAGCTGTCCCCCTTACTGTGTCTCCATCCATAATCTCATAATAATCATAGTATAGGTTATAGTAATAAAATGAACTATCGTTATATGGAGAAAGTGTATCCGCTACTTCTAATCCAATATCACCATCACCATCAGTAAAGGAAATAACAAAAACTCCAGAATCACCTTGTGCTTCGAAACTTACAAACTCAATTATTGGCTCATCAGGAAATTCTTCAGGTTTCAAACAAGATGAAAGCAAGAAAATACCTCCTAATACAAATACAACTGTTATTTTTGTGATGAACTTCATACTGAACTATAAAAGTACAATTTTATTTACAAACGTGTCCAAGCTTCCTTTTGACATTCAATCAATTTTCAAAATAAACTCTGACCAAGCGTTTAACGAAAAAGCCTTGGAAATATTTTATTGGCAAGCTGAAAACAGTCCTGTTTACAAAGAATATATTTCTTCTTTGAACATTACACCTTCAAACATTACTAACATTGAGCAGATACCCTTTCTGCCAATTCAATTTTTCAAATCGCAAGAGGTTATAACTGAAAGTAAGGTTCCTCAAACATGTTTTAAGAGTAGCGGAACAACTGAAACAGGAAGAAGTCAGCATTTAGTAGCAGATTTAAACCTCTACAAGAACTCATTTACTAAAGGGTTTGAATTGGCCTATGGAGAAATAAATAATATCTGCGTAATTGCTTTATTACCTAACTATTTAGAACAAGGTGATTCTTCATTAATCTATATGATTGACTCTCTAATAGAGCAATCCAATGATGTTAGAAGCGGGTTTTACCTGAATGTAAATCAAGATTTACATGCTGTTTTATCTAATTTAAAAAAATCAAAAACAAATACGATTCTAATTGGTGTCACTTATGCTCTTTTAGATTTCATAGACAAACATGCAACTGATTTCAGTGAACTCATAGTGATGGAAACTGGAGGCATGAAGGGCCGGAGGAAAGAAATTGTAAGAGAAGAGCTTCACCAAATATTGTCGAATGGTTTTGGTGTGAAAAGAATTCATAGCGAATATGGGATGACGGAACTATTGTCTCAAGCCTATTCAAAAGGGGATGGGATATTCACTACTCCTCCATGGATGAAAATATTAACTCGGGAAATCAGTGACCCTTTATCTCTTTGTAAGGTAAATAAAACTGGTGGTGTAAATGTTATTGACTTAGCAAATGTATATAGTTGCAGTTTTATAGCTACCCAAGATTTAGGGAAAATAATTGGCAACGGTCAATTTGAAATTCTAGGTCGATTTGACAATTCAGATACTAGAGGCTGTAATTTAATGATTCAATAAGTTTGCTTAGTGTTGGAAAGAGGGGATTTGCGTCTCCTTTTTATCCATCATAATAATATAAACTCTATCACCATTTATTCCTTGGATATCCATTCCAAAATTCATTACTTTATTTTCCTGCATCTGAATTAATTCCAAATGGTTACTATCATGCAGTGTAAAGATGTAGAAATGCTTATCTCCAACTTGATCTAGCAATTTACTCATTACTTCAATATCAGTATCCAATATTTCTTCACGCTTTAATTTATATTCAGCGCTAGGCATTTTGTAATCATTCTCAAAAATTTCTGACAATACATCACTACCTCCAAAAAAAGCATCCATATCTTCTACATCCCATACTGCGAAATTTTCATAATCCTTAGCACTTTGTGTAAATGTTGTTACAATCATAATAAATTATTTATCGGACAAAGGTAACAGATTAATTTCTTAGTTGATTTTAACATGAATCACCAAATAATCAGACATTTGTCATAATTTACTAAGACCAACATCAAAAACATTTTCATACATTTAGGCCATTCAATTTTATAATTTTTTTTTATTATAAAAAGCGGAATAAAATTTGATATGTCACTGAAAAAAAATTACGCATGAAAAATATAAAATCATTTCTATTCATACTTACTCTTGTTTTAGCTGTATCAGCATGTAAACAAAAAATATCTTACACAAGAGACACGTTAAAAAGATACAATTTAACAGAAAGTGAAATAGACAAACTTCAGTATTACTTAAATGGTGATGTAGTCCTTTATAACGGCTCAAAAGATGGAAACACAACGCTTGAAGATGGTGAAATAGTGGTGAACGAAGAGCAAAACTCAGATAAAATTATATTCAGATCCGGAACAAAAGGAATTTTAGAAAAGTCTATTTCTCCCAATAAAATCTCCATTCGATTTGAAAATGGAGAAGGAAGAACACTAATCTTTGGGTCTTCTTCTATGAAAGGAAGATATACTTTACAAGCTGAAAAATGGAACCCAAATGGGCAGGGCCAAATTACATATGGAGGAGATACTTATTTCACATCTAAATACAGTAAAAATGCTTACATCGTGATAAAACTTAGAAAAAATAGTGACAGGAACAGTAGCCAACGAGTTGTAAAAGGAAAGAAATTGAAAAAGGGGTAAACTAAAAAAAGGAACCAAATAGCTCCTCTTTAACAATAATATCAATAATAAAAGCTGTGTTTAACTACACGGCTTTTATTATGAAATAGTTTTTCTTACCTCTTTGTAAAAGAATATAGCTTCCGTCGATTAAATCTGAAGAAACGATTTCTTTAGAATCTGAAACTTTTTCCTTATTTACTGATATTGAGTTTTCTTTTAATGCCCTTCGAGCTTCTCCATTGGACTTTAAAAAAGCTGTTTTATCAACAAGGACATCAATAACGTTTATCCCGGCCTCAATTTCTGACTTAGAGATTTCAGACTGAGGAACACCTTCAAAAACATCAATAAAAAGAGATTCATTCATACCTTTTAAAGCATCTACTGCTTCATCTCCTTTTTTAAATAAAATTTCAGAAGCATTAACAGCACTATTATATTCTTCTTCAGAATGAACCCGAATTGTAATTTCCTTTGCTAGTTCTTTTTGCAACAATCTTAAGTGAGGTTCTTCTTTATGTTTTGCCTCCAAAGCTTCAATTTCTGCTCTTTCTTTTAAAGTGAAAATTCGAATAAAATTTGAAGCATCTTCATCTGAAGCATTTAACCAATACTGGTAAAACTTGTATGGAGAAGTTCTGTTTTTATCCAACCAAATACTTCCTCCAGCAGTCTTACCAAATTTTGTCCCATCTGCTTTTTTAATCAAAGGCGTGGTTACAGCATATGCTTCTCCCCCTCCTTTTCTTCTTATCAATTCTGTTCCTGTTACTATATTTCCCCATTGGTCAGAACCACCTAGCTGGATCTTACATCCTTTATTTTGGTTTAACCAATAGAAGTCATATCCCTGAACAAGTTGGTAAGAGAATTCCGTAAATGACATTCCTGTTTCTAATCTTGATTTTACAGAATCTTTTGCTAACATGTAATTGATGCTCAAATGCTTCCCTACATCACGGATAAAATCAAGAAAACTCATGTCCTTAAACCAATCATAATTATTCACCATTTCGGCAGAATTATCCCCACAATCAAAATTTAAAAACTGCTCTAATTGCTTTTTCACACAAGCAACATTATGGTTTAATGTATCAGTATCTAATAAATTTCTTTCTTGAGATTTCCCTGAAGGGTCTCCCACCATTCCAGTTGCTCCTCCAACCAAAGCAAAGGGTTTATGACCAGCACGTTGAAAATGAACTAAGGTCATTATTTGCACCAAGTTTCCTATATGCAAAGAATCTGCAGTAGGATCAAAGCCAATATAACCCGAGGTCATCTCTTTGTTCAACGCTTCATCTGTTCCTGGCATCATATCGTGAATCATGCCTCTCCACTTCATTTCTTCTATAAACCCCATACTCTTTTTGATAATAGTTGGACAAAGATAAAATTTTAGAAAAAGGAGTGTTCAGTAATTAAACAAAATGTTTTCGGAAATGCCAAATAGCTTGATTTTATCCTATAATTCAACTAACTTCGTTTATCATCGTGTAATAAACATTGAAACATAAATTACACAAACGTTGTAGTTTAATTAATGAAAGACCTTTTACTCATATTAACAATTTTAATAAACTGCTCTGTTTATTCTCAAGGAAAATCCTCGTATGACTCCCTATTAATAAACAAGTATGAAGACCAATTACTTCCCGGTTATTCCATCTTGGTTGGAAATTTTGATTCAATAATTTATGAAACTCAGTATGGTTTTGCTGACATTGAAAATAAAAAGCCCATCACTAAGAACACGCAATTCCGAATAGGCTCAATCACAAAACAATTTACGGCAATTAGTATTTTAATGTTAGTTGAAGAGGGTAAAATTAAATTGACTTCATCCGCAAGGGAATATGTACCATTCCTCCCTAAAAAAGTAACCATAGAGCACTTGTTGTGGCATACATCAGGTTTGGTGAGTTACTTTGATGATTTGGATATTCCTGATTCTTCCTTTGTACTGAACTATTCTCCCAAAGATTTAGTTTGGCTTATAGAAGATGAAAAACTTATGTCAAAACCGAATATAGAATATCACTACAATAATTCAGGATATCATTTGTTAGGCTACATTATAGAACAGGTTTCTGGAAAGTCCTACAGCGAATATTTAAAGGATAATTTTTTTTCTCCATTGAATATGAACGATACTGAATGTGAATATGCTCAATCAAATATTGAAAATTTAGCATATGGTTATGAAAACATTGATTCGAACTTGACCATACCGGATTATTACACAATGGACTGGCCTTATTCCGCTGGAAATATTGTATCAACTCCAAGTGATCTTCTAAAATGGAACAAGGCCCTATTTCAAGGTGAAATCATTGGAGATTCATTACTGTCTTATGCCCATACTGCGCACACATTAAATAATGGAGAGAGCACACATTACGGATTTGGTTGGGAAATAAGAAAAATTCAGGATGAAACTTCCCTGCGTCATAGTGGATTTCTTGAGGGGTACCTCTCAACACTAATCTTTATTCCAGAACACAATATTTCCGTTGCTGTATTAACAAATTGTTCTAACTATTCGACTGAGTTATTTTCTACGAAACTTGCCGCACTTGCAATTGGCAAACCAATTCTTTCACCAAAGAAGATAGAGGTAGAACAAACGGAATTAGAACAATTTGAAAATCGTTATGGTTTTGAGGAAGACGTTATTGTATTTGAGATAATTGAAGGGGAACTATGCTTTTCTTTTGAGTACGACCCAACAAGTCATCACTTTTTATATCCAATTGCAAAGAATGTTTTTTATTCTAATGAATTTGGATGCACCCTGACATTTGACAATGAAAACAATTGCATGACTCTCAAAATTGGAGAAAGAGAAACAATTGGAAAAAAACTAAACACAACAAAAGTAGCTGATGCACAACCCTAGTTTTTGAATAAAACCAACCTCATTTAAAGCCATTTAAGCATGCTCTATTTTTAGTTTACCATGGTGTTTCTTAAAAAGTAAG
>Ga0316203_1001308_pt1 | contig 18633 bp, 13 predicted proteins | sample 6monrhotite_MG_FD_204940 | JGI IMG/M metagenome (GOLD analysis project Ga0316203, IMG submission 204940) | Microbial mat bacterial communities from mineral coupon in-situ incubated in ocean water Damariscotta River, Maine, United States -... | ecosystem: Environmental > Aquatic > Marine >... | reverse complement strand
AAAACCAATACACCTTATGATGAGACTAAGTATTTAGAGGCATTGAAACGTAGAGGTTCGCCGCTATTGAAATTTGCAATAAATAGCTAAATTTTACTGGTTGTCCACCTCAGGGCGTGTTGTTAGGGCTTTACCAACTCCGCCCATTTATTATTTAAAAAAGTACGAGATTGAATAACTGAAAGCATATAAGGTTTAAACTCACCTTTGGGCAACTTAAAGATTGCACTGTAAACAGCAATTTCATTTGCCTCAATACCTTCGGATTTTGCCCAAGCCTGAACAGCAGGATCAGGGTCTGAAGTTATATCTGCTTTATCTATTGCTTTAAGGTAAATGAAATACTCATTTTCTGATTCAATATTTGTAGGATCACGTTTAATCGAGAACTCAAGAACAAGTAAATCAGGATTTTTATTATAAAGCTGGGACACATTGATTTTAACAACTTTCAAATATTCAGGCTCGGCCGCCCAGAATTCATTAATGTCATTTGCAAATGATGAAAACGATAAAAGTGAAATGATAAAAATAATAAATTTGATTTGCACCAGTTTCTCCGTAAACCCTAACGCCATTTTAAGCGGCGCAATAAAAGTTGGCTAAAATGGGCGAGGTACGAGCACAGCCAACTTTTATGTGTCCACTTTAAAACCTTGTTAGTTGTTTGTATCTGTAATTGATAAAACAACCAAGTTTACTAAAATTTAATACGTTTAAGGAAGAGCTAAAAAATACCCCGCCGCAACATGCCGCTTACCGTGAACTTTTGAGCCAACCCACGGAAAAAATATTAAGGATAAAAACGGTTGTTATTTAAAAAACACAGACCGAGTTAAAAGCACCTTTGCCACCTAAACTAATTTGGCGAAAAAACTGTTTAGCCAAAAATTGAAACAGATTTAATAACGCTAAAATTACCACAAAAAAGAAACGAAGCAAGCGAAAAACTTTCAGTAAAAAAACAGCAAATGAGTAATACAAACATTCAAATGCGTTGCGGCAACTAACGCCATTTTAAGCGGCAAAAATGGTTTGCTAAAATGCGAGGAACGAGCACAGCAAACTCTTTTTTGTCCACTTGAAAATACTTGTTATGCAATGGGTTTACCCATTGCCTTTGTTGTTGAAAATACCACTGTTTATGTGAGAACGACCTTTGCAAAATGCACGGGCACCGCGCCTGCACCAAACAGTGAATTTTGAGCCAAACCACTAAAAAATTTTAGTAATTAACTCTGTAATTTATTTTTAAAATACTTGCTGCTTTTACTACGCCATTTGCACAAAAGGTTAATTGGTGAAAAAGCTCAATAACAACAAAATATTAACATTTAACTTGTGCGCCTAACTTAACCAAAAACACGAAACGAAGCAAGCGTAAAATTATTTATAAACACCAAACCAGTAAATAATTAATTTAGGGAAGCGGTGTTGCATAACGCCAACTTAAGTGGCGCGAAATAGTTTGCTAAAATGTTGAGGTACGAAACGCAGCAAACTGTTTTGCGTCCGACTTTAAGTTCTTGTTAGTTGTTTGTACCAGTAATTGATAAAACAACCACGTTTACTAAAATTTAAGTGTCTTAAGGAAGAGCTAAAAAATACTCCGCCGCAATACGCCACTTACCGTGAATTTTGAGCCAAACCACGGACAAAATATAAAGGATAAAACGGTCGTTATTTAAAAACGCATACCTAATTAAAACCACTTTTGACACTTAAACTAATTTGGCGAAAAAGCTGTTTAGCCAAAAACTGAAACAGATTTAATGGCGCTAAAATTACCACAATAAAGAACCGAAGCAAGCGCGAAACTTTAAGTATAAATACCGCAATCAATAATTAAATTATTCAAATTCTTTGCGGCAACTAACAGCTTATTAGACAGAACAGGTATTCCGTATTTCCACCGAGATTATTCTATCTGTAATTTTTACAATACATTAACTTTACATTTTTTATTCCTCTACATCAAGCGTCTACAAAACCCATTTCCGTATTTGATCCCTAAACACAGAATGCATTCTAGCTTTCTGGCAAAAATATTACCTAATAACTATACTGTATATAAATACATGCCAACAATGTGTACTTATAAGGAAATAACACAATGAAATCGCCTTTTTTACAAACAGTAAGCGAACAAATGCATTTGAAACGTTATGCAAAACGTACTATCGAAACGTATATTTATTGGATCAAAGCGTTTATCAATTTTTCAGATAAAAAACATCCTAACCTTTGTCACAATCTTGAAGTTGAAGCCTTTTTATCGTATTTAGCAAATCACAAAATGGTTGCGCCTAAAACCCAAATGCTCGCATTAAATGCCCTAGTCTTTTTATATCGGGAAATTTTAGACACTCCATTAACCTTAGAATTAAATTTTAACCGTACCAATGTGCAGCCAAAATTACCTGTTGTATTAACGATGAATGAAACCGCACTACTTTTAAAAAATATTCCTGACATCGCAAAACTGCCAACACAATTACTTTATGGGAGTGGTCTACGATTAATGGAAGCATTAAGGTTGCGTATTCAAGATATCGATTTTAACTATTTGTCGATACAAATTTGGCACGCAAAAGGAGGAAAACACCGGCGCGTAACACTTGCTAAAGAATTAATAAAACCGTTAAAAGAACAAATTGCACTAGCTAAATCATATTTTCAGCAAGACATGGAAAATTCAGATTATCAAGGGGTTTGGTTACCCTACGCGTTAGCTCGAAAATTCCCTAACGCACCTAAAGAATTTAATTGGCACTACATATTCCCTTCTATCCATTTAAGTATTGATCCGCAATCTCAGCTATTACGTCGTCACCATATTCATGAAACGAATATTCAAAAAGCGGTAAAAACAACGAGCAAACAGTTAGCTTTTGAAAAAAACATTTCGTGCCATACTTTACGACATTCTTTCGCTACGCATTTACTGCAACGCGGTGCTGATATTCGTACAGTACAAGAACAGTTAGGGCATAGCGATTTACGTACCACGCAAATTTATACGCATGTTTTAGAGTCAGGAGCAAACGCGGTGCGCAGCCCGTTATCAGATATTCTGTAAAGGCTTATTTATACTATGACTTGTATTCTGTATTAACGTAAAAGCTATGTTCCTCTAGTTGTTGCAAAATATATAATGCATTGAATTTTAAATAACTTTGTATGTCGCCACTTATGTTACATGGATGTGATTTATTAGAGAATGCAGGATGCATATTCTCCTGAGCATATTCTCCTGAGCATATTGTCTGCCACAACAAGTTAAGATTATTATGCTTTGTTGTGCCTCGTTCCACTCGTGACAACCTACAATAAATTTTATTTAGTAACAGTGTTTACACATAGACAAAGTAAACAGATCCTAAATCTAATTTAGGATCACCGTTTTCCCTGTCGGCCAAAACAGTATGTGGTTATGTTCAACCTTGATATTGATCCAAAAAAAAGCCTGAATAAACGTAATTATTCAGGCTTAATTTTCAGTAACAAATATTCGGTTAACGTTTATTTTTCAAAATAAAATGGTTTACGCTTGTTGTCATAATTACCTATTTCGTTCATGGTGGCGGCATCATATAAACGACCATTTACCATAGTGTAAGTAACGTTGTCGCTTAAACGAATATCTTTACTTACATCGCCATCTACCACAATAACATCGGCTAATTTTCCCACTTTTAATGAACCAATATTGTTGTCTAATCCTAGTGTTTTTGCTGGATTAATGGTGGCAGTTCGAATGGCTTCAAGCGGCGACATTCCACCTTGCGCCATCATCCACATTTCCCAGTGCATCGCTAGCCCTTCACGTTGTCCGTGTCCGCCAGCATTTACAATAACACCGGCATCACTCATTACTTTTGCGGTTTTAGCTACATTAAAGTGATTATAGTGTGATTTAGGCGCTTTAATTCGGCGCATTGAGCGCGGTGCTAAAATTTCCATAGGTACAAATTTACTTAAACGTGGATGTTTCCATACATCAGTGGTGTCGTACCAATAGTTTTCGCCTGAAATGCCACCATAAGCAACGCCTAACGTTGGTGTGTAAGCGGTTTTGCTTTGTGACCAAAGCTGAGTAATATCGTCATACACTTTTTCGGTAGAAATCGAATGCTCTAATGTGGTGTGGCCATCAACAACCATGGTTAAGTTATGCTCAAGCAACGATCCGCCTTCAGGTACTACCATCATATTAAGTTCACGGCCTGCTTCAATAATTTGCTGGCGTTGATTACGTCGTGGCTGATTATAACTTTTTACACTAAAGGCGCCTGCGGCTTTCATACGTTCAACATGAAATTTAGCATCATCTAAACTATCAACATGTGAGGTGTAACCCGCAACGGTGGCGCCATATAAAATAGTACCGGTTGAAAACAAACGCGCGGCAACAATTTTACCCGCTTTTTGCATTTCGCTGGCGTCAAAAAATTCAGTGGTGTCGTTTGATGGATCATGAATACTGGTAACACCTAAAGCTAGCCCTGCATAATTCTTCCAGTTTTGTTGTGGAATAATTTCACTACTGCCTTGTGGACCATGTGCATGGGCGTCAACTAAACCCGGCATTATCGACTTTCCTGTGGTATCAATAATTTTAGCGCCTTTAGGAATGGCTACTTCACCTTGTTTACCCAAGGCTACTATTTTGTTTTCAGTAACAACAACAACGCCATTATCAATAACGGTGTCACCTTCCATAGTAATTATTTTTCCGCCAACAAAAGCAATACTACCGCTGGGAATATCGGCTTTTTGTTTAAAACCTAAATAGGTAACTTTAATGCTGGTTTTAGTACTGTTTTCTAGTCTGTCCTTCTCTACTTGCGCTAACTTATCATCGCTATTTTTAGTAGGAATATTGAATAGATCGGTAGTAGCAGCTTGATATAAGTTTGCGCCTAAACTCCAGTAAAGTTCGCTTGAGTTAGCATTCCAACTAATGCTCTCACCTGCGCGTGTTGAAAGTTGCTTAACGGGTAAATTTCCACCTTTAGGGCCTATATCAATTACTTTTCCGCGTTCAACCATTGGCGTTACAAATACTTTAAAGCGTTCAGCAAACGCTAAATATTTGCCGTTAGGTGAAACATGATATTCAGTTGAAAATTTACCTTCGTATAAGGTTTTTTCATGTTGTCCGTCAATATCTATACGCGTTAAGTTAGGTTTTTCGCCATCACGCACTAAATAGATGCGGTCATTTCTATCGGCAAAATGCGGCTGTACGCCCTCTTCTGTTATCAATTTTGCCTCACCACCTCTGCTAGCAACCACATAAATACCGGGGTTTAATCCCCACACAGGGTCGGTAATAAAACCACCTGAAATTTTACGAAAAACAACGGTTTTACCATCAGGTGAAAAGCTCGGTTCAATGTATTTTCCACGCTCTTTGCTTTGTGCATTAAGTAGAATTTTACCTGTGCCACCACGCGACGAAACAACGCGTAATTGCCCTTGTTTTTGGTCATTCCAAGTAGCAAAGACAATTTTTTTGCCGTCGCGTGAATAACTAGGGTTTAATTCAAAGTTATCATTTTGCCGAGTTAAACGTTTAGGTTTGCCACTGGGTAAATCACGTGTGTAAATATGTCCCATCGTTTCAAAAACCACTTGTTTACCATTGGGTGATATTTCTACATCGCGCAGCATTTTTACATCAAAAGTATCTACATCTATATTCTGTTGAAAACGTAATGCCGTTTGAATTTTTTTAGTGGTTTTTACATGAAATGCTATATCTTGGGTTTTATGGTTTTTTAAATTTAATTGTTTAATTTTACCACCAGCCCAAAAGAGTATTTGTTTGCTGTCAGGTGTCCACGCCATGGTTGGATAAACGCCATGTATTGCCCATGTTTCTTGCATATCGCGTTCTAAGTTATCGTAAACTAAGGTTTCTTTTCCGCTGACCAAATCATATAAATAAAGTTTAGATTGGAAGTCTTCTCGGCTAATAAACGCCAGTGTTTTTCCATCGGGTGAAGGAGTTGGACGAATAGCACCGCCGCGCCCAGATATAATAACCTTAATCTCGCCTGTTTCACGGTCGAGACGCTTTATTTTATAAATGCCTTTTTCAGAATCTTTACTGTATTCAAAATATTTGCCTGGTGTGCTGTCTTGTGAAAAATATACATATTTACCGTCGGGTGAAAAAGCTGGTTCGCCTAAGTCTTTTTGCTCGTTCGGACGTTTTGTCAGCTGAATGCCACTACCGCCCGTTTTGTGATACATCCATACTTCACCGGCGCCTAAAGAGCGAGATCCAGTAAAGTGTTTACGACCAATAATATAGTTACCATCGGGTGACCATGCGGGGCTATTTAATAAACGAAAGGTTTCTTTAGTTATCGCATGACGGTTACTACCATCCGAATTCATTATCCAAATATTATCGCCGCCATCTTCGTCTGAGGTAAAAGCAATATGTTTACCGTCAGGACTAAAACGTGGTTGCATTTGCCAGGCAATATCAGTCATTAACGCTTTGGCTTCACCACCTGAAATAGGCATAGTGTAAATATCACCGAGTAAGTCAAAAACAATGGTTTTGCCATCAGGGCTTAAATCGATATTCATCCACGTACCTGAACGAACATCAATATTAGCTTGGGTGAATTCACCTTTAGGCGCATTTACTGACCATTCGGCAGTTTTCTCTGCGCTTTTTTGATCAGCGTTAGCATCAACGTTTGCCGCAGCAAATAGCTGAACACTAGGTAAAGCAAGCGCAATGCTAAATAGCAAAGGTGATACTTTAGGGAAAGTAAAGGACATAATAATTACCTTAAGTTATATAATAGTGGCTGGATAAAATATATTTTTATAATGGTTATGTTGTACACAACTGTTGCTAAATAAAATTTATTGTAGGTTGTCACGAGTGAAACGAGGCACAACAAAGCATAAATTTATTGTAGGTTGTCACGAGTGGAACGAGGCACAACAAAGCATAATAAGCTTAACTTGCGGCAAGCAGCGACCTACAAAATAATTTAAAATCAAACAATTATATATTCAGCAACAACTAAGGGGAACATAGCCTTTATATTAACTACTAGAAAAGCCATGTTATATTCCCTTTTTATTTTTAATCTACCGTATACCAAGTGAACAAAAATTATAAGAGTAAATACGATAATTGGTAAAAAATGCGAGGTGAAAGTTTTTAATAAATAGTAACTATTTACTTTGTGTATCCCCAACGCGGCATAATACTTTGCTCAACGCCAATATGATCAAGCATTCTCCCCACCATAAAATCAATCAAATCTTCAATCGATTTAGGCTCATGATAAAAACCCGGAGCGGCTGGCATTATAGTTACCCCCATTTGTGAAAGCGTGAGCATATTTTGCAAATGAATAGTCGAAAATGGTGTTTCGCGCGGCACCAAAATAAGTTGTCCACGCTCTTTTATCACCACATCAGCAGCACGTTCAATTAAGTTATCGCTCATGCCTTGGCTTATGGCGGCAAGTGTGCCAGTTGAACACGGACAAACAATCATTTGTTTAGGCGCTGCAGAGCCCGAGGCTACGGGCGAAAACCATTGTTCTTTGCCAAATACGGTAATTTGTTGATCTTTAGCATTAAATTTTTCACGTAAAAATTGGCTTGCAGCATCGGGTGAGGCAGGCAATTTCAGCCCTACTTCAGTGTCAAATACCACACGTGCAGCGCTAGAACATAATAGATAAACTTGATAATTAGCTGCTACTAAACATTCTAACAAACGCAACGCGTAAGCAGAGCCTGAGGCACCAGTAATAGCGAGGGTGATTTTTGCGGTAAAGTGGTTAGTTGTCTGTATCATTAATTTCTACTTGTTATTTATGTTGTACGGGTTGCGTATAATGTATAGCGTTATAGATTATTCTCGTGATTAAATAAGGTTCGTCATCCTGAATTTATTTCAGGATCTAGTCACTGAAGATACTGAAACAAGTTCAGTATGACGGCTTCAGTATCAGTATCACTGATAAAACGCTTAATTAACGCGAGTATTCAACCTTCTGAGTAGTTTAGCGTGAAATCCGCCAAAACCGCCATTACTCATTATTAAAATGTGATCGCCCGCTTGGGCTATTTTGGCAACTTTTGTCACCAATTCGTCAACATCACTAGCAACGTCACAAGGTTGTTGGCATTGATTAATTAAATCATCAACCGACCATTTTACCTGTTCACCTTGAAATAAAAACACCTGATCGGCTAACGCTAATGATGGCGCTAAGGTGTCTTTATGAATGCCCGATTTCATGGTGTTTGATCTGGGCTCTAACACCGCAATAATACGTTGTAGGCCTGCTGTTTTTGGCGGATAAAGCGTTTTGTCATCAACATGCGCACGCAATCCGGTTAAGGTTTTACCGATCGCGGTGGGATGATGAGCAAAATCGTCATACACTTTAATGCCCGCAATCTCGCCGCGTAATTCTAAACGGCGTTTGGTATTAATAAATTCAGCCAAAGCTTCAATCGCAATAGCGCTAGGCACACCAGCATGACGAGCGGCAGAAATAGCCATAAGGCCGTTATCAATATTAAAATCCCCTAATAATGGCCAGGTAACGGTGCCCTGATAATCATCATTAATAAACACTTTAAACTGACTACCATCTGCTATTAATTTTTCTGCTCGCCAGCCTGTTTTACTTGTTGCTGTACTGTAACTAAACTCTGTTGGTGTCCAACAGCCTTGCGCTAAAGTATCGCTAATGGCTTGCTCATGTTTAGGCGCTAAAATTAAACCATTACTTGGCACCATACGAATTAGGTGATGAAACTGGCGTTGAATGTCGCTTAAATCATTAAAAATATCACCATGATCAAACTCTAAATTATTAATCACCAACGTGCGCGGTCGATAATGCACAAACTTAGAGCGCTTATCAAAAAAGGCGGTGTCGTATTCATCCGCTTCAATGACAAAAAAAGGGGCATTACCTAAACGTGCTGATTCAGTAAAATTTTGCGGCACGCCACCAATTAAAAAACCCGGTGCTAGTTTCGCGTATTCTAAAATCCACGCGAGCATACTGCTGGTGGTGGTTTTACCATGTGTGCCTGAAACTGCTAACACCCAACGGTCTTTAAGTACATTTTCTAGCAACCATTGTGGCCCCGAAGTATAAGCAATACCGCGATCTAAAATATGCTCCACCATTACATTGCCCCGCGATAACGCATTGCCAATAATCACTAAATCGGGTGCATCGTCTAAATGGCTAATTTCATAACCCGATAGTAATTCAATGCCTAACTGTTGAAGTTGCGTACTCATTGGTGGATACACATTGGCGTCGCAGCCCGAAACCCGAAAGCCTAATTCTTTTGCAATGGCGGCAATACCGCCCATAAAGGTGCCACAAATACCGAGAATGTGAATATGTTTCATTAATTTCACTCTTTTTAATTAGGTCGACAAATTTAACATATCGTCTTTGCAACAACTAGATCTGAAGCGAATAGACGCTTTTAATAATCTACAAGCTTTATCTCAACGTTTAGGTTACCTGCCGCAAGATTTTGGTGTTTATCCGCGTATTAGCGCTTACGATATACTTTACATTGGCTGTAAATTTACCATAACACCTAGAGTGCGACTAGCTCGGTGTGCGATCGTTAAAAAATGATCTCGATCAGTTTTGTAATAATTAAAATCATTAAACTAACAGTATAAGTAAACATTTAGGACAATAGTCATGACCCCGAATAGCAAGAACAACAATGAAATGAATTTCGGTCAAAAATACAATGATTCATTGCCAACATTAGGTGAGGTAATGGCTGATGTTATGCAATTTTTCGCTCCACCAGCAACAAATTTAACCAATATCAACAAAAAACAAAAAATGTATGGTGTAGGCGGCGATTTTGCGGCTAATTTAATTACCGCTTTAGAAGAAAAAATTGATATTTTGCCGTCAAGTAACGAAATGCATGCTGCTTTCTCTGCCTGTGCTCAAGCAGAACTCACCGGGATCGGATTTGTCTTAACCACCTATATGGTTGGTAGTTTGCCTTGTACGTCAGCTGCTGCCATGGCAATGACCGAAAGTTTACCGGTGGTTTTTATTTCAGGCGCGCCTGCCGAAACTGAAGTTAATCATGTTGCTTTGCATCATACTATTCATTCAAATTCTTCATGGAAGGCCGATTATGATAACGCCCTAAAAGCATTTTCGTCATTGGGTATGAAAGTTGAACGTTTACAAGGTCAACGTTCGAGTGGTCAACCAAATATTGCTGGTGAGCGTTTTTATCAATTAGTATGCGAGGCATATAAAACCAAACAACCGGTTTTTATTGAAGTGCCACGCGATTTGGTTTTTGCTAAAACACAACCGCTACGCTTACCTAATTCTGTAGATAATATTTGCTGTGGTGGCAACGTTATTGCGGGAACACAATTAATTGTTGAAAACATTATTGATAAATTAAGCCACGCTAAAAATCCAGTCTTATTTATTGGTGATCGATTAAAGCATAGTCAAAGATTACAACGATTAGTTATTAAGTTTACTAATCAATATAATATTCCTTATGCAACTACATGGTTTGCCAAAGGGTTATTTGATGAATATGCCCCCCTGTGTTTAGGCGCATACAACGGTATATTTACCCAAACGCTGGGTAAACACTATATTGAACAGCAAATGGATTATGTTATTGATGTAGCCACCAGTGTGTTTGCGCAAGACACTAACACCGCGTTTGGCACAGGTACGCATGCAATTAATAATTTTAAAAATAAAACCGTCTTAAAAGGCTCGGCGTTATTAGAAAAAGACTTGATTGATGTATTTGAATATTTACTGAGCGAGCCCGTTCAACAACAAATAAAAACGTTTGCGTACATCGGTGATAATGAGTTTCCTATTGCCGTTGATAATAACGAGGCCATCGATTTTAATAATTTAGCGCACACATTAAATGAATTACAATTTGATGACGATACACCTTATGTTTATTTACCTGAGGTGGGTAATTCGTATTTTGCTAGCTATAGCTTAAAAATTAAAAAATCAAGTATTGGTCGCGGCTGGTTAACTAACCCTTGGTATGGCGCAATGGGCACTTCGTTACCTTATGCACGCGTTGCCAGCCAATTAATTAAAGAAAATGGCGATGTAGATCGCGCAATCGTTATCACTGGAGATGGTGGTTTTCATTTCCAATTAAATGAATTAATTCACTTTTTAAAAGATAAAACTAACGTGACCATTATTTATATGCGTAATAATGTTTACCATTTAGGCAAAAGTAGCGACGCGAATATTTATCATTGTAATGACGGTAATTTTAATGTGCACGACCTAGTTAAAGCGTATCATGGCCAATCAAAAACCTGCACAACAGTGGGTGAATTTAAGCAGTATTTTAAAGAATGTGTACAACCTGCTATGGGTATCCGCTTAATTGAAATACCAGCACACCCTATTGAAGAGCGCCAATGCCATGAATTAACACTACTTAATTTATATATTAAAGCACAAAATGGAATGCCATTAGCTATTGAACAATGGCAAAAATTGACAAAACAATAAAACTTTCAGCGCATTTATTGGCTAAGTTTTGTTTAGCATTGAATGCTATAGTTATTTTAGTGTTCAACTTTTTTAAACCCATTATTTAACTGACTCCTATTATAAAACGAGGTATAAAATGTCGCCAATCACTTTAGTCAAAAATTATTTTCAAGAGAAAATGCCACCTGCAATACGTCATTTACACATCATAATAATGTTGCTCATTGTGGCTCAAATTATTATTAGTAATTTTATTGAAGTAGAACGTGATGGTAAAATTGGTACAGAATTTATTGAATTTTATGCCACTTGGTTACATTTTATTGTCGGTTTGTTATTAGTACCATTAATTATAACTTTTGTTGCTTTAGAATTTAAACGTTATGGTTTTAGTTATTTTTTCCCTTATTTAAACGGTAATTTTGCGCAACTTTTAAATGATATTAAACAACTTTTATCCTTTAAATTACCCGAAGCTAAACCATATGGTTTAGCCGCTATTATTCAAGGATTAGGGTTAGGTGCTGTATTGTTAGTGGTTGGCTCAGGGCTCACTTGGTTTATTGGCTGGAATGTTGGTGCTTCATGGGAGCATGACATTAAAGAATTGCACGAATTATTAACAGGCTTAGTAGAAGCGTATTTAATTGGTCATGGTGTTGTGGGTGTGTTACATATTTGGCTTTCTAAAACAGAAAAAAAATCAGCTGTTTAATGTCCCCTCAATAAATAAACACTTAAACAAACACATAAAACTCTCGACAATTCTTTTACAGTTCTATAGCGTAAACATCATAACAATGTTGAATGATGTTTACCTATGCCCCTTGCTTCTACTTACTTATCGGCAATAAATATTTATCCTATTAAATCTGCCGCAGGTATTTCACTTACCGTTAGCATAGTTGAAAATACAGGATTAGCCTTTGACCGCCGTTTTGTAATTACCGATTTGGCTGGTATGTTTATTACTGGCCGCTCACATCCTACAATCACCTTAATAAACTGTACGTTAACTGCGCAAGGGTTAATGCTAAATGCCCCTAACATGGCTACGTTAACGGTAAATTATCAAGATTTTTCAAATCATTATGAAAATATTCACGTTTGGAACGATACGATTAGTGCACAGCATTGCTCAGTATTAATTAACGCATGGTTTAGCGAATATTTAGGTATGCCTTGCCAATTAGTTTATTTTGGCGAGAATTCTACGCGACAGGTTAAGCGCTATGAACACGATAATAATATAAAGCTTAGTTTTGCCGATGGTTATCCACTATTATTAATTTCTCAAGCATCACTTAACGATTTGAATCAGCGTTTAAGTATCAGTAATCAACTTCCCGTTAGCATGGCGCAATTTCGGCCCAACTTAGTCGTAGATAATACGTTAGCATTTGCTGAAGATGGTTGGAAAAAAATTCGTATTGGTGAGGTTGAATTTGAAATAGCTAAACCTTGCTCGCGTTGTATTTTTACGACAATTGATCCGAAAAATGCCGAAAAACATCAGAGCCAAGAACCACTAACCACATTAAAAAAGTATCGTGAGGATCAACAAAAAAAGGAAATAATGTTTGGTCAAAATCTGGTGGCACTGAATCAAGGACAAATACGCGTTGGCGATACCATAGAAATACTCAAGTCACAGCAGCCAACTATTTATATTGATAATATTCCAAAGCAAATCAAATCAAAGCCAGCACCCAGCAAGCAAGAATCTGCCAAACAAGCAGTAAAGAAAATAAATCCTAAAAAGCAACTGATTGAAAAATTAAAATCTCCCCCAAAAAAACGTAAACAAATGACTATTCTTTTTAATTCTTGGAATAAATGCGTAGAGGGTAACAATCATCAAAGTTTATTAGAACAAGGGGAAAATGCGGGCTTAATATTAGCGTATTCATGTCGAGCGGGTATGTGCGGGCGCTGTATAGTTAAACTTGAAAGTGGCGAAGTAAAGCAACTTGCTAACGATGGTTTAACGGAAGAAGAAAAGCAACAAGGCTATATATTGGCTTGCAGTTGCGTGCCTAAAACGGATGTGGTGATCAGCAAAAAATAGATCCTGAAATAAATTCAGGATGACGAATTTTATATTATCACTTCAGTAAAATTTATATCAGTACCGGTGTAATCTGCAGAGCTATGTAAAATGTTAAATGTTAAATTTATCACTTTTTTTGCATCCAAAAACAATTTACTTGCATCATTACTAATAACCTTAACAAACACTTTTAATTTTGGAGAACGATATGGCTGGTGAATGGATCCCTATAATCTTATTTATATGTATTGCTGTTGGTGTGTGGGGATATTTTTTATATGCCTATAAAGCAAAAGAGCAACAACAAGACACCTTAAAAAAATTGATTGATAATGGTCAAACATTATCACCTGAACTAATTACTAGTATCGCAAAACCTCAAGGGAGTGATAGCGGCAAAGATTTTTCACGAGGTATTTTACTGATTGCTTTTGCCTTGGCGTTAGGTTTATTTGGTTACTTAGACAGTGAAATGGATGTAACAAGAGCCGGTTTATTTCCATTATTTTTAGGAATTGCTTATCTATTAATTTGGAAATTTAAACCAAAAAATGATGACTAACCCAAACCCTGCTAGTGAATAAATTAAACAACGAAAGTGAATTAATTGCCAAAGTGCTGATCAGTAATGATCAGCAGGCTTTTTCACAATTAGTGAAATATTATCAACAAGCTGTACGTCAATATTGTCGACGATTGTGTGCACCAGACATCAGTTTAGCCGACGATATTGCCCAAGAAACCTTTTGGCAAGCCTACCAAAAATTAAACTTATTTTCCGGCAAGGGCAAATTTCAAGGCTGGTTATTTCGTATCGCTTATTTTCAATTTTTACAGCATTTACGTAAATTTAAAAAAGCACGTAGCCTGACTGATGATGATGGTAATATTGACGATATAGCCGTTGTTGGTCATGCCCAACAAGTTACTAATAATCGCGATATTGAAGCAGCAATGACACATTTAAAAACCAACGAACGGACTTGTTTAACCCTGCAGTTTTCTTTTGGTTACAGCCAAACTGAAATAAGTGAGATACTGCAAATGCCACTGGGTAGCGTAAAATCACACAGCAAACGTGGCAAAGATAAACTTAGCGAAATTTTTCAGTTAGCAGAACAAAGATCAGACTCAATCACAGCCAAACATATAAACATCAATGGAGCGGCCTAAAATGAATAGTTTAGATGAGCTATTAAGTCAACCACTTGCAGCAATTGAAGATAATCAGTTCAGTGAGCAGGTATTAAAACGTATTAAACGCTATTATTGGTGGCGGTCATTGGTGTTAAAAAGCTTATCTTTAGCGCTATGCTTACTATTTATAGTATTATCTTCACCTGCACTATTATTTGAAAAATTCAGTAGAATAAGTGATTTTTTTGTATTTAAATTCAGCGATGCGCCTCAGATAGAGGTCACTACAATTTTATCTCAAATAGCTCAACAACCTATACTGGTGTTAGTCTTTATTATTAGCCTTGTGATGATTTTTGACTTTCAAGAAAATTAGCAAATGCTGGAATATGTTCCTAGAATAACCACTGTGTTCAATCAATACCTTACCGCTAAATGTAATTATTAACCTTTTTCTCTGCGAATAGTAAAAGTAAAAGTAAAAAACGGATTATATGCGCTTTTAACTCTCGTTTTTTTGCTTTTTATTTTTTACAGCACTCATTAGGGTCTGTTGATCTTTCAGTTTATAGCTCTGTTGCACTTGAAAAAGATGGCAATCGAGGCGCTATGACTATTTTCAACCTAACATCGTTAAAAATGGTTAAAGTAGAATGACTACATTGCACAATTTTTGCCTTGTTATCTTAAAAAATAGCCTATAGCAGAGACTAAAATGAAAGATTAACAGACCCTATTATTACCACTAAGACCAAGTTTCTCCATACAACTGAAAACAGCATAGTTAAATTGAGTTTTTTTGCGTTCGCATTTCCATCTTACTTCGTTATAATAGCCGCCTTTAAGCAATTAAAAATAATTAAATATTCGCATTCAAGCGTTTGCTTTCAAATTTAAAAATCATGCTTTCACCATAAAATAAAGGCCGCCACTTTGTTATTAATGATCGACAATTATGACTCTTTTACCTTTAATTTAGTGCATTATTTTGAAGCGCTGGGGCAAGAAGTACTAGTACGCCGTAATGATCAAATATCATTGGCTGAAATAACCGAATTGGCACCTCAATATATTGTTATTTCCCCTGGGCCATGCGCTCCTGACAGTGCAGGATTATCTCTTGCTATTATAAAAAATTTTGCGGGCGATATCCCAATATTAGGTGTGTGTTTAGGACATCAATGTATAGGTCAACACTTTGGTGCAACCGTCATCAAATCAAACAAAATAATGCATGGTAAAACTAGCTTGATCACACATAATAACGACGGTATTTTTGCAGGTTTAAATAACCCACTTACCGTAACGCGTTATCATTCACTGATTGTTGAACATGCCACCATTCCCGACGAATTTACAATATCCGCATGGACAAGTAAAAAGACAAACAATAATGTAAACTCAAAAATCAATAATAATATCCATGTTAAAATTGGTGATGAGGTTGATGAAGTGATGGCCATTGAACATAAACACCTACCTATTGTAGGAGTACAATTTCATCCAGAATCGGTATTAACAGAACAAGGCCATCAGTTATTAAATAACTTTTTACTCAAATATAATAACTATTGTTAGAATTATGTTCGACAACCCTATAATATTAACGGAGTTTGCCTATATGCCGATAAAATCACAATCAAAATATCAACGACAACAATCATTCAACAGCACAAGAATAATATAATTTAATGCAAATTTTTCTAGAAAAAGAAAAAGTTTCAATACTTTACCAACGAATGCTGTGTTTAAATATCAGTAAGGATTTTGCTGCGACGCATAACGGCACTATTTTTTCCAACACAAAGCAAGACAGCGAACAAGAAAACAGACGTCGAGAATTACTCGAAGTAGAAGAACAGGCGCAAAAAAACAAAATAATCGCAGCGCATGGTGAAACTCACTTTAGAGCACAAATTAGCGCTCAACTTTACGCTAAAGTAAATGCGATTGTTCACAACGATATAGATCATAAAGAAAAACTTTTTCATCAAATTTTAAAAATTGACGATGCTAACACTGCTATTTTGGAAATCTTATCGGTAAAAGCAGCCTCAATTAGCCGTATAAAACCTTTAATAGAGTTACTTCCTTGGCTCGCCGATGACTTAATAAATTTAGTTAATAAACCACAGTATAGAAAACGTGCTGACGTACAAATACAAAGTGCACAAGTCGCCTTAAGCTATATTGGCCTAGATAATTTAAAATTGATAATCCCTACTTTTATCTTAAAACATTTTTTACCGCCAACAACATCGCCCTTTTCTTTAATGAAACGCAAATTATGGAATGACAGTTTGTCTGTCGCTCTTGCTGCGAGTGCGCTGGCTAAAAAGCAAAATATTGATGAATTTGCGGTGTTTACTACAGCACTTCTTAGTAATATTGGCCGCTTAACCGTTTGTAAAACTTACATTACAGCCTTTCATGAAATTCATAGTCAAGAAATCCGTACCGCTTATCATAAAAAAGATAAACGCTTACACGATATCTTACTTGCAATAAAACTTGCTCCTGAAGTTTTATTATCACAATTACTTGAACACAGCGCTAAAATTTCAGCCGAAGTGATTGAATTAATGAACTTTGAACGTTTACCAATAACCGAACCGTTATTCGACCTTGCTTATACAGTTAAATTTACTGAAATGCATCCCATCGCGCAATTAATTGTAAAAGCGCAGGCCTATGTCGCTTTTAGAAATTTAGCCGCCGAAAACTTAATATCCCCAGAAGAAACAAAATTATTATTAGATACAGCTAAGTTATCAGTTGAAGAAATAGCATTACTGAAAAAAAGTGATATTGATCATTTAAAACTGAAGTTTAATTAATACCAATTTTATTAATTAAGTGATCTAGTTTATACGCAAGAAAAACCATCAAAAACAAGGCATTTATTTTAATAACTAGTTGTTCAGGACAATATGCTCAGGAGAATATGCATCCTGCATTCTCTAATAAATCACATTCATGTGACGTCTGCATTGTCTAATAAGCTGCATCCATGCAGCGTTAATTATAAAATAAATAACGCGGTTATTGATGGTTTTAACCAGTAGAAATGATCACTTAGTTTGTAAGATTGGTATAACACCTTTTCGAACACTTTCTTTTTATGCTAATAATTTGAACGATGCTTAAACTGTGGGTAGTGTTGGCCGTTGCTTTTTTACAAAATAACCATTTGTGAGTTTAAAAACGTCCATATTGCTACAAAACACACCTCCCTGACGTATTTTGAAGAAAATGAGACTTTTTATTTTGCTTAATTATGGCATTTTACTCTATTTATTTGTACGCTTACTTTTATATCTGAAACGCTGTAATTCAACGTAAACTAACACCATTAGTATCTAAAATAGTTATGCAGCATAACTGAATAAAAAGCAAAAAGCCTTGTTTTTAAAGACCTACAGAGCACAACTACAAGACAAACCGTTTTTTTTAAGGCATAATATCTGCCTTATTTTTGAATAGCATCATTATTTCAAAATAAACTATTTTATGTTACCGCGTTAACTGTAAATAAACGCTTATAAAGCACGTACACCTAAAGGGGAAATCAATGTCCGACTCTTTTTCAGCTGATCCAATTAAAGCCACCCGCGCATTATTCGATGAAGTAATGGTACCCAATTATGCTCCTTCTGCCGTTATCCCCGTGCGAGGCCAAGGCTCACACGTTTGGGACCAAAACGATAACCAATATATCGACTTCGCAGGCGGTATCGCGGTTAACTGTTTAGGTCATTGTCATCCTAACTTAGTCTCTGCCCTGAAAACCCAAGGCGAAAAGTTATGGCATTTATCGAATGTAATGACTAACGAGCCAGCCTTGCGTTTAGCCAAAAAATTAGTCGACAACACCTTTGCTGAAAA
>Ga0316203_1001307_pt1 | contig 18650 bp, 20 predicted proteins | sample 6monrhotite_MG_FD_204940 | JGI IMG/M metagenome (GOLD analysis project Ga0316203, IMG submission 204940) | Microbial mat bacterial communities from mineral coupon in-situ incubated in ocean water Damariscotta River, Maine, United States -... | ecosystem: Environmental > Aquatic > Marine >... | reverse complement strand
GTGGAAACAGCGGTGGCCGATAGTGCCCGTTTTGACGTGTTCGGGCTGGTGGATGCCGCCCTGATTGCCGACACACCACGGCTGACACGCATGCTGGATGGCTTGCGCGGCGAGGGAGTGGAGCCCATATTAATACTGTGGGCACTGACCCGAGAATTACGTAATCTCGCCGATATGGCGGCACAAATTGAAAGTGGCAAAAGCATGGACGGAGTACTGGCTCGTGCCTGGGGCAAGCGCAAAGGACCGGTAAAAGCCGGACTGCAACGCCATAATCGTATGCGTTGGCAACAAATGTTGCGCCGCGCTGCGCGACTCGACCGCGTAATAAAAGGCGCAACATCGGGCAATGCCTGGGATGAGTTGTTACAATTGACTTTACTGATGGCTGGAGTCCAGCTTTTTCGCGCGGCGGGTTAACCCAACATAACGTCATGAGGTGAGCGCTGCTCACCCTACGGGTAAGAGAATCGAAACAATGGATATTCAAAGCTATATGACCGAACTGGGCGAAAAAGCCCGCACCGCTTCGCGTGCTCTAGCATGTGCTGACACCGGGGCGAAGAATGCTGCGTTGCTGCACATCGCCGACGCGATGATGGCAGCACAGACTGTGCTCATTACCGAAAATGCCCGGGACCTGGATCAAGGTAAAAAGAACGGGCTCGATACTGCATTCCTGGATCGGCTCGAACTGACTGCCGAACGTATCGCCGGTATGGCTGAAGGATTACGCGAGATTGTTGCATTGCCTGACCCTGTGGGAGAAATCGGTGATCTTAGCTACCGCCCCACGGGTATTCAGGTGGGCAGGATGCGGGTGCCATTGGGTGTTATCGGTATCATTTACGAATCACGCCCCAATGTAACAGCGGACGCTGCGGCACTGTGTCTGAAGTCCGGTAATGCCGCGATTTTGCGCGGTGGCTCCGAAGCCAAACATTCCAACCAGGCTATTGCCGCCGTCATTCACGCTGGGCTGGAAAAGGCTGGGTTACCACAGGATGCAGTGCAGGTAATCGCCACCACCGACCGTGCTGCAGTGGGTAAATTGATCACCATGCCACAATACGTAGATGTCATTGTGCCCCGTGGTGGCAAAGGGCTCATCGAGCGCGTCAGTGCCGAAGCCAAAGTACCCGTGATCAAACACCTGCATGGTGTATGTCATGTGTTTATCGATGCCGAGGCCGATCTCGACAAGGCCGTAGCCATTGCCTTCAATGCCAAGTGCCATCGTTACGCGGTGTGTAATGCCATGGAAACCTTGCTGGTGGATAAATCAGTTGCCGCCGAAGTGTTGCCGCGTTTAGCCACTGAATATGCCAAAGAAAATGTCGAACTACGCGGCTGCTTGCGCACACGGGATATTCTTGTCGGCATCAATGCGGCAAGCGATGCCGACTGGGATGAAGAATACCTCGCACCGATTTTATCGATCCGTGTAGTGGATGGTTTGGATGAGGCCATCGCACACATACACCAACACAGTTCCGAGCACACCGAAGCTATCGTCACTGAAAATTACACGCGTGCGCGACGTTTTCTGGCCGAAGTGGATTCTGCATCGGTGATGGTTAATGCCTCCACGCGTTTTGCTGATGGCTTTGAATATGGACTGGGTGCTGAAATCGGCATCAGCACCGATAAAATTCACGTACGCGGGCCTGTGGGCCTCGAAGGGCTCACGTCACAGAAATACATTGTGCTTGGGGATGGGCATATCAGGGATTAGCGGCGTTAACCATTATTTTGGCAGGGCCGTCAAAATGATTGTTATGTTTCTTTGAACCAGGAGTTTTAGTTCCTACGGTCACATGGATAAATATGAATACTAAGAAACAATCATTTTCAGGACCTGCTGGCGAGCACCTTGTGTTAGGTGAGTTGTTAAGAAGAGGTTATGAAGCATATCTTGCTCATGGCGAAACTCAAAAGGGATGGGATTTAGTATCTCTAAGAGAGTCAGGTAAGAATATTCGTGTTCAAGTTAAGTCAATTGACTGGCCGCATGAATTCGCAGTTAACGGGAATTTCGAGTCGGGTTTTGATGTTTTAGTAGTAGTGTTGCACAATCGAGAAAATTACCCACGCTACCTTATTATTCCTCAGCAAGACCTAGAGCCAATGATCTCAGAACTAAACCCAGATCGAAAAGGAAACCAAAGAACCCTTACCATAGGTAAAAATTTCACGGAGCATAAAGAGAAAAATTTGTCCACGTATGAAAATAATTGGGTGTACTTTGATAAGAAAGAAACATAACACAAAAGCAATTAACGCGGACATACCTCCGCGGTGCTTCTTTAGTGTGCTGGAAAACTCGTAAAAATTCATTCACGAGTTATTATTAACTTTTAGTTAGAATATGAATTTATGCAATTTGGATGGGATCGTAGTAAGAATGAAAAAAATATTTTAAAGCATGGAATTGATTTTCGTGCCGCTGCCAGAGTTTTTGACGATCCTCACTTTATTGTTAATGAAGATAATCGACATGATTATGGAGAAATTCGTTAACAAATTATAGGAACTGTTGATCCACATGGTGTTCTATTGGTCGTATATACAGAACGCCATGAAAATACGATACGTATTATTTCGGCACGCAAAGCTAGTAAGAAAGAAAGAAAGACAATTATATCAGTAGAACATCTAATAGTGATGCTATGACAATTGAAAAACATACACGAGATGAGCTAGAAAAACTGAAGGACAGATCAGATATTGAACGCCTTAAAAATATGACCGATGAAATGATAGAAGAAGCCGCAAAATCTGACCCTGATAATCCACCTTTAACAGATGAACAACTAAAAAACTTCAAACGCCCTAGTGAAGAATACCGCAGGAGATTTCAAAAAAATGATGATTGAAAAATACACGAAAAATGACATCAAAAATTTTAAAGGCGACAAAACAAACTGGAAACATGTAGAAAAATTATCGGAAAGCGATATACAACAAGCAGCTTTATCTGACAAAAATGCACCTTTAATTTCCGATTATGATGCAAATAAGTTCAAGTCTCGTCATGCAATGCGTCACAAGCTAGGTCTATAGATACATCGTAAAAGCATTATCTAGTGTAGTGATCAACTGTGATGGTGAATGTACTTAAAATGGCCTAACAAAAATCTTTAGCCTGCCGTTAACACCCTCTAGATAAAGAAACCACTAGATGAAGTGGATAAATTTCTAATGATGTATGCTAAGCACTGCGTACCACGTTAGCCATTTATTAACTAAGAGAGATAAAGGCAATGGGGTTCGAGTGGGATGAAAATAAAAAAATGAAGGGTAAAACTGACCATGTCTATGTTCAGAACACATCTGATAAAGAAATAGAAAAACAGGTTGAAAATGACCCTGATAGTTATATTCCAACAGATGAAGAATTAAAAAAATTTAAACGAATTCATGCCGATGAAGAAAATGAGTGAAAATATCCGAATCTCAAAAAATGATCGAAAAAATCTTAAAGGCCAGACAATTTGGGCATATTTGATTGCTGAAGAGCGTGAGGAAGACAAAAAAAGTAAATCGTTAGCTAATAAATAGCTGCAGTGGGTGAGCTAAAGCGATGCTTTCTTTGTTTGCGTAAAATATGCCGCTCCCAGCCTATGACTGAGCAGTGCATTGTCCCCCTAATTAAACCTGGATTAAATCAGAATGTATCACCTTGAAATTTAGTCACTCGATCCTCGTCACCCGGTACCGTTCATGATCGGTATCTTCGGTGGTACTTTCGACCCTGTGCATTTCGGCCACCTGCGCCCAGCGCTGGATGTGAAACAAGCGCTGGGGCTGGATGAAATGCGCATGGTTCCCGCTTTTCAACCACCGCACCGGCCACAACCGATAGCCAATCCGGGACAACGCCTGACCATGCTGCGTGCTGCTGTAGGTGCCGAGCCGGACTTACAGATCGACAACTGTGAAATGCTGCGCGAAGGCGAGTCTTTTATGGTGGACACCTTGGCTTCCCTGCGCAGTGAGTTTGGTGATAAACCACTGTGCCTGGTATTGGGAGTAGATGCCTTCCTAAAGTTAGACGAATGGCATCATTGGCGAGAAATTCCAGAACGGGCACACCTCGTAGTTACCCATCGTCCCGGCTGGCAACTGGACATGAGTACGGCAAGCCCGGCACTACAGGAATTGTGGCGTGAACGACAGGTAACGGACAGCACCCAACTGGCCACCAGTCCGGCAGGTAAGATCATTCTGCAGCCGGTGACCCCATTAGAAATTTCTGCGACACAGATTCGCACTTTGGTCGCAGCGGGTAATAGCCCACGTTATTTGTTGCCCGATGCGGTGTGGAACCTGATACGCATGCACGGCTTGTATGGCTTCTCTGCAACCGATAATGCGACAAACAATGCAACAAAAACCAAAACTGGCAACAACAGAACTCTCAGGGTAAATACTGGAGTTGATATTTAGGATAAACAAATGACAGTAGATGAATTAACTCAACTCGCTTTTAACGCGCTGGATGATTTGAAGGCAGTAGACGTACGAGTGCTCGATGTACGTGAAAAAACCAATGTTACCGATGTGATGGTGATTGCCACCGGCACATCGGCCCGACATGTAAAATCATTGGCAAACAATGTCATTATTAAAGCTAAACAAGGCGATGAAACGCCTATGGGTATCGAGGGTGAAGATACCGGTGAATGGGTGCTGGTGGATTTGGGAAATGTCGTGGTGCATATTTTGCAGGCGGAAATCCGCGACTTTTACCAGTTAGAAAAACTCTGGGAAACAGAGCCTGTGATTCAGTCCGAATCATCTAATAGCTAAGAGCCTGTCCAAGAATGAAAATCATTATGAGACAGGCTCCTAGCACCAGGTTACTTTGCGATTGACTGATCTATGCGGATTGTACTGATCGCCGTCGGCAGCAAAATGCCTGCCTGGGTGGAACAAGGCTATCAGGAATACGCACGCAGATTGCCTGCGGATTGCACGTTGCAACTGGTAGAAATTCCCGCAGGCAAGCGTGGCAAAGGTGCGGACATTGCCCGCATTACCCGACAGGAAGGTGAAAAAATGTTAGCTGCCGTGCCTAAAGGCGCACACATCGTCACCTTGGAAGTGACTGGCCGAACCTGGAGCACCGAAAACTTATCGGCCGAGCTGGATAACTGGCTACACGATGGATGTGATGTAGCGCTATTGGTCGGTGGCCCTGAGGGTTTGGCCGCAGAATGCGTAGCACAAGCCAAGCAACGTTGGTCATTATCCCCTCTCACTCTACCGCATCCGCTGGTGCGTATCGTGGCAGCCGAGCAACTCTATCGGGCTTGGAGTATTTTGCAAAATCACCCTTACCATCGGTAAAAAAGTACGGGTAATTTGCGCTGCGCCATTCCCGACAACATAACGGCCACATCTGAAATAGCGACCCATGCCTTTACCAGACCTCTACCTTGCCTCTGCTTCCCCTCGTCGCCGTGAATTGTTACTGCAAATCGGTCTAAAGGTTGAAGTTGTTTCACAATCAATAGCGGAACACCTACTCGACAATGAATCCCCAGAAAATTATGTGCAACGTCTGGCCTTGGAAAAAGCACAGGCAGGATTGCTTGTTGTACCTGATGCGCATCAGCAATGCCCCGTATTGGGGGCTGACACTGCTGTAGTGATGGATGATCGTATTTGGGGTAAACCCGTAAATGAAGCTACCGCACTGGCCATGCTGAAGCAATTGTCGGGACGCACTCATCGAGTTTTATCTGCAGTGGCCGTGGTGGGGGAAGACAATCTCGGGCAAGATAGGGTTGAGGTGTGCATGAGCCAAAGTCGGGTGCGTTTTCGGCGCATGAATGAACAAGAGTGCCTCGCTTATTGGCAAACAGGCGAACCAGTAGACAAAGCTGGCGCTTATGGAATTCAGGGACTGGCAGCGATATTTATTGAACATCTCGAAGGCAGTTATTCTGGGGTAATGGGATTACCGTTATTTGAAACCAGCGAACTCTTATGCCGGTTTGGCATCAAAGTGTTACGCGAAAATAATACTTAAATCTTGTAAATGCGGATACTTGCAGGACCTAAGTCATCAATAAGGAGTAACAAACAGCATCATGAATGAAGAAATTCTGATTAATGTTACACCCCGCGAAACCCGAGTGGCGGTAGTTGAAAACGGCGTATTGCAGGAATTGTTTATTGAGCGCACCAGTCGTCGCGGCCTGGTGGGTAATATTTATCGCGGTAAAGTGGTGCGGGTACTACCCGGCATGCAAGCAGCCTTCATAGACATCGGTCGTGAGCGCACGGCATTTTTGCATGCCTCTGATATTATCGGTCGCGTAAAAAACGGTAACGGCAATGCAGAAAACAGCAAGCCCACCGATAACATTGTTGATCTTTTACATCAGGGTCAAGAGTTGTTGGTACAGGTAGTGAAAGACCCTCTGGGCAGCAAGGGTGCGCGACTGACCACACATCTTTCGGTAGCGGCGCGCTTTTTAGTCTATATGCCAGATGAAGACCATATCGGTATTTCGCAAAAAATTGAAGATGAGACCGAACGACAGCGTTTGCGTGACCTGTTAACCACACTTTCTGAAGAACTGGGCACGGGGGGTTACATTGTGCGTACCGTCGCAGAAGGTATCAGTGAACAGGAACTGCGCGCTGATGTGGTGTTTCTACACAAGCTGTGGGAAGAAATTCAGGAACGTGAAAAAACCTGTGGCGCCGGTACTCTGATACATGGCGACTTGTCCCTGGTAATGCGCACCATGCGAGACCAAGTCGATATTGATATCGAGAAAGTGCGCATCGATTCACGTGAAAACTATGAACGGGCGAAAAAATTTGCGGGTAAATTTATTCCTGCCATGGCAGACCGCATTGAATATTATCCGGGTGAGCGGCCCATTTTCGATCTTTATGGTATTGAAGACGAAATACAGAAAGCATTGAATCGCAAAGTACAATTGAAGTCTGGCGGTTATCTCATTGTCGATCAAACTGAGGCGCTGACCACCATTGATGTCAATACCGGTGCCTTTGTAGGTCACCGCAATCTGGAAGAAACCATTTTCAAAACCAACCTGGAAGCAACACTGGCCATTGCCCGGCAACTACGGCTGCGCAACCTGGGAGGCATTATTATTCTCGATTTTATTGATATGACCGATGCCAGCCACCGTGAACAGGTGATGCGTGCACTGGAAAAAAACCTGGAGCGTGACAAAGCCAAAAGTCATATTTGTGAAGTCTCTGGTCTAGGTCTGGTGGAAATGACGCGCAAGCGTACCCGTGAAAGTCTTGAACATGTGTTGTGTGAACCCTGCCCCTGTTGTGATGGCAGAGGCTCGGTGCGCACGGCAGAAACTGTGTGTTACGAAGTATTTCGTGAATTGATTCGTGAATCACGCCAATATGAAACCGAACAGTTTTTAGTGTTAGCTTCACAAGAAGTTGTCGACTTAATGTTAGATGAAGAATCGGCAGGCGTGGCAGAACTGGAAGAATTTATCGGTAGACCTATTCGCTTCCAGGTAGAAAGCCTTTACACCCAGGAACAATTTGATGTGGTGCTAATGTGACTCATTCCCACCAATATTCGTACACCGATGCCATAGGCTGAAAATCTTGGCAAACTTCTCGGCAAATTTCCTGATAAAGAAAGGGAACACGGTTTATCGATTCATTTGGGTGAGTACTTGGTATGCTTTTGCCGCTATTGTGGTGTTAGTGGCAACGTTGTTTTCCGCTGCTCGCCTTCTGTTACCTTATGCTGATCAATATAATGTCGAAATAAGCGAACGTCTCAGCAGCTACCTTGATCAACCCGTGTCAGTGCGCACCCTAGATGCAGAATGGGACGGCTGGGGTCCGTCTCTGATATTGCGTGATGCAGAATTGCTCGACACTATGGGCGAGCACCCAGTATTGCAACTGAAAAAAATCCGCCTAGGCTTTGATTTCCTCGACTCAATGCGTCAGTGGCAACCGACATTTTCCCACATCACTCTGGTGGGGGTTGATCTGGCACTGACACGCAACAAACTGGGTGAGTTCTCCGTGGAGGGAATCTCAACTGGAAATAGTGAAGTCGGACAAAAACCGGAAGATACCGCACGGATGATGGCATGGTTGTTTTCCCAAGGGCAGCTCGGTTTGGAAAATAGCAACATCACTTGGCGCGATGAAATGGGTGCAGGCCGGGTGATGCACTTTTCTGCGGTCAATATCAGCCTGCAGAATGATAATGATCGACACCAACTAAATGCCTCACTTGCCTTGCCGCGTAAGCTCGGCAAATCGCTGGAATTGCGTGTTGATATGCACGGTAATCCTTTACAGGTAAATGGGCGACGCACACAATTATATTTGGCGGGTGAACATGTTCACTTGACAGAGTTGTTTGAAGAGCAATCGCTGGCAGGTGTGAATGTTTCAGCAAAAAGCGCCAGTTTCCAGATATGGGCAGGATGGAAAGATGGGCAACTCCAGCAAATAAAGGGCTATACCGATGCCAATGGTGTGGCATTGATGCCTGCAAAGACGGTAACAGACCAAAAAACATTGTCCCTTGATCGGCTTGCCGCCGATTTTGATTGGCAAAAAATTGATAATGGCTGGCAATTTGAAGCTGATAATTTGCTGCTTGTACAACAATCCCGTCAATGGCAACCATCGCGTGTTTCATTGACGTTGATAGAAACAGCGGAAGCTGACACAACATTTAATGCCTACGCTAGTTTTTTACAGTTAGAGGATGTTGACCGGCTATTATCATTATTTTCTATTGGCGGCGAAACACTGCAAAAACCGTTGTTTGAAATCAAGCCACGTGGTGAGATTCATGATGCTGAAATTATCTGGCAGACGGGTGATGTTCTCCAATATCACGCTTATGCCCGCTTACAAAATGCCTCAGTCAATGCTTGGCAGGCCGTTCCCGAAGCGCAAAAAATTAATGGTGAATTATGGTTAGATTCTGAGGGGGGACAGATTTCGTTAAAACATGCCGCAGTAACGCTGAACTTTCCAAATCTGTTTCGTTGGCCACTTACAGTGAATGAATTACGTGGCAATATTGCCTGGCAACAGGACGAGCAACACTGGCGTGTTATCGGTCGTCAGCTGGAAGCCAGCAATGACGATATTACGACTTCTGCAACCTTAGATATTGTGCATGATGACACAAAAAAATCTCCTTTTATGTCCCTGTTGATTAATGCCCATGATGGTGATGGCAGCCAGGTAGCACGATATTTACCGACAGGCATTATGTCTCCAGATGCCGTTAACTGGCTGGATAAAGCCATCGTTGGTGCACACGTCATTTCGGGCGGCGCACTTTTTCATGGGCGGCTGGATGAGTTCCCTTTTGATCAGGGGAATGGGCGATTTGAAGTCAGTTTTGCCACCGAAAACGCCAGTCTGAATTATGCGAAAAACTGGCCACCGATTACGAATATTACAGCGAACGTACGCTTCCTTGGTCGAACCATGTCGATTGAGGCACAAAAGGGCAAAATATTTTCCAACGATATTCAGTGGGCAAAAGTCAGTATTGCCGATATGACAACAACACCAATACTGTTGAAAATTGAGGGTGAAGTACAAGGCTCAACACAAGAAAAACTTGATTATTTAGTAACTAGCCCACCACTTTACACCGCCTTTGCAGAACACCTGGAAGGCATGAGGGCCAAAGGTAATAGCTTGCTAAATCTGAATTTGTCATTACCTATTGGTAGTGATGAACCTCCACAAGTGAATGGCTGGTTGACCATGAAAAAAAATACTCTGTCAATTCCGCCGCTGGGCCAAGTGTTAAGTAATATTGGCGGCCGGATGGAATTTTTCCAAGCAGGTTTGCGCGCTAAAAATATACAAGCTGAGTTATTTGGGCAAGCAACACAAATAAACATCACAACCAACGAAACCAGTGTTAATTCTAACGTGCAAATTCGTGCGCAAGGTATGTTTGATGCACCGGATTTAGCTACACGTTATTTACCCCCCATCAAAGAGTTATTGACGGGAGAGGGAAACTGGAATATCGCTTTTAATATTCCTCTTGGTGGGAAAAATGATGACATCCAGCGTGTGCCCGTTTTACAAGCGCGCACCAATCTTAAAGGTGTCGAAGCACGCCTGCCACCGCCTTTTGACAAAACGGCGGAAGAAGCAGGCAGTCTGGAATTACGCGTAGATTTTCCATCGAAACAACTGCCCGTATTACGCGTCAATTACGAAGGCTTTGTGGATGGCATTTTTGCATTAGGTAATATTTCACCGGATAAAACTTTGTCGGACAATGCCGCTGCAAAGAGCAGTTTTCGTGGTGAAGTGCGTCTCAATGGCGGCACTGCAGAAATGCCAACAGTCCCTGGATTACGCTTGACAGGCTGGATGGATAACATATCGCTGGATGATTGGCGTAATTTACAGCTAACAACGACGACAAAAAATGATACCAACGCGCCGTTATTCAATTCTGCAGACATCGCTGTACGCAAGTTAGAACTCCATGGCCAACAACTACAAAATGTGCGTTTCAAACTTGCATCCGTGGAAAATGGTTTGCAGGCAGATATCGACAGCAAAGAATTAAAGGGGCGTATTCTGTTGCCACACAAAACGCAGAATGATCCCATTCGTGTAGACCTGGAGTATTGTTATCTCACGGAAATGAATGAAGGTAGTGCTGCAATGGACCCACGGGCTCTTCCCGAGCTGGATTTTCGCATTGCTGATTTTCGCTATAAAAACAGCAAATTTGGTTCGATACGTTTAGAAACGGCCAGCGTGGCAGATGGTGTGCGTATCGAGCAATTGGTACTGAAACCGCGTTCCACCACGATTACGGCTCGTGGCGGCTGGTACGTGCGCGGTAAACAGCAGTATTCCAATCTACAAATGCATGTTGAAAGCCGCAATATCGGGCACACGCTCAAAGCACTGGACTATGTGGGCGGTATCAACAAAGGCGAAGGCAGTGTGGATCTCGAATTGAAATGGCCAGGTTCTTTTGTCGATGTGGATGCCAATGAGATTCAAGGCCGGATGAGCCTGTCACTAAAAGACGGTTACCTGCTAGATGTTGATCCTGGAGCCGGTCGTATGTTCGGCATGCTCAGTATCCAGACGTTGCCAAGACGTTTACTGCTGGATTTTTCCGATGTGTTCAGAGAAGGATTTGGTTTTGATCGCATCAGAGGCAGCTTCACCATCGAAGATGGTGACGCCTACACAAATAACCTATACATGAAAGGCCCCGCTGCACGCGTTGAGATCGCTGGACGTACCGGACTTGTGGAACAAGATTATGATCAATTAGTGACCGTTACACCCCATGTGACAGATAGCCTACCCATATTGGGTGTTTTGGCAGCAACACCGCAGGTGGGTGCCGCCATTCTAGCGTTCCAAAAATTGTTTCAACCACAAATTGACGATGCCACCACAAACCAATACAGCATTACCGGTAATTGGAATAAACCGGTGATCAAAAAAATTAAATCCTCCGAACCGGCAACCGATAATGTTGATGAAGACGAACCGTAACCATCGAGCGGATAATCTATTGGGGAATAGGTATAATCCTAAATTAATCAGTTGAATCTACTGTGAACGTCTATGACACAGAATCTAAAAGACTTTTTGAAACATTTTGAACTCACCATATGAGTGATACGCTGTCGCCCACAATATTCCCAAAAGTCTTTTATCTTCCGTACCATAATCGCTCTCGCTACGATTCAACTGATTAATTTAGGATATTCAAATAAAAAACAATACCAGGGAATCACATGGCAAAAATCGCAGCAGTGCAAATGGCCTCCGGGCCCAATGTGAGCGCAAACCTCATTGAAGCTGGGCGTTTAATTGCCATGGCAGCTGGAGCAGGTGCCAAACTTGTCGTATTACCCGAAAATTTTGCCATTATGGGCATGACGGAAACCGATAAAATTGATGTGCGTGAAACTGATGGCCAAGGGCCCATACAGGATTTTCTCGCCGAACAGGCTAAAAAACATGGGCTATGGCTGGTGGGTGGCACCATTCCTCTGGCTGCCAATGTTGCCGACAAAATACGCAGCACCTGCCTGTTGTACAACGATCAAGGACAACGCATTGTCCGTTACGACAAAGTACATTTGTTTGATGTACATTTACCCGACAACAATGAAAACTATGTGGAGTCGGAAACAATAGAGCGCGGCGAACATGTCATTGTTGCTGACACCCCGTTTGGTCGTCTGGGCCTGGGGGTATGTTACGACCTGCGGTTCCCCGGCATTTTTCGCCGCATGCTGGACCAAGGAGTGGAAATCATTGCCCTGCCATCGGCTTTTACCGCGATTACCGGCAAAGCGCACTGGGAAGTATTAGTGCGCGCCCGGGCGATAGAGAATTTATGTTATGTCATTGCCGCCGCACAGGGTGGCTATCATGTTAATGGCCGGGAAACCTACGGTGACAGCATGATCGTTGATCCCTGGGGTGCAGTGATGGATCGACTCCCAAGTGGCTCCGGGTTTGTCATCGCAGAGATGGATTCAGCCTATCAGCAATCGGTGCGGCGAAATTTCCCAGTGTTGGAACATCGGAAAATTCAGTGCTCGATGAACTGATTAAGTAGCGCCGGCACATTTTTGTACCTATGCGAAAACCTCAGCCTCGAAAGGTCATCTTATGCATTAACCTATTGATAAACATCCTGTTTTACACATATGAAAAATTCATCTTCCAAGTGAGTCACTACGACCTGTATAGCGCATTGCCTTTTGAATCGGCCACTGTTCCACCGTAGGCTTAAACCTAACACATCAGTTAAACCTGCACTGGCTTATTAAAGAGTTCGCAAAACGTGCAACAAGCACTCTCCTCACATACCGTATCACCACTGAGTATCACCTGTTACTGCGTGACTCTGTTTTTTTCAGTATCACTTTATTCCATACCATTGCGGGCCAGCGAAGAAATCAACAAAGATCCAACAGAAAAAACAATAGAGCCGCGTATCTCCCTGCTGGAACCTCTGGACAGCGCACGCAACACTGTTTCGTATCAGGTAACCGAATTTGCCAACTGGCTGGACAATTTTTTTGGTGATGACCGCATCTACGATGAATCACAAAGCAGCCATCTCAAACTGAACCTGTTGAAAATTAACGAAGAAGGTTATCAACCACGTTACGAAGCCAACCTGCAGGGTAAGCTCACCCTGCCCAATACACAAAAACGGCTGGAGCTTTTATTCGAAAGTGATCCCGAAGAAAATGCAAACGCTGACAACACCGTCGTAGAAGCCGTGGAAGCACAGGAACAATCCCTCGGCCTGCGTTACATCCAGCTCTCCACCGACTGGCTGCGCGCCAATACCGATGTCGGCGTGCGTTTCCGTTCCGGGCTGGACACCTTTGTCCGTTTTCGCTTGCGAGGGTTATTCAACCTCGGCCACTGGAATTTGCGCGCCAGCGAAACCCTATTTTGGCGTGACTCAACCGGCCCCGGCGCAACTACACGACTGGACATCGAACGCCAGTTTGCCAAAACCTGGCTATTTCGCGCCACCAGCAAAGCCACCTGGCTGGACGAAACCCATCAATTCGACATGGGCCAGGATTTTTTCCTGATCCACACCATCAACAAACACCGCGCAGTCATTTATCGCACCGGACTGACCGCCGTCAGTGAACCCAAAATGCAGACCACCGGCTACATTTTGTCGATACGCCTGCGCCAACAGATTCACCGTAACTGGCTATTTTTCGAAATCAACCCCAAAGTACTGTATCCGCAGGCTGAAGATTTTCACTCACGACATTCGTTAACGTTTAAACTTGAAGTGGTCTTCGGCGGAGTTTGAGTAAAAGCCTGTCCGAAAATGAAAGTCGTCGCGAGAGACAGCCATTTTGAACACCTTCCCCTCGAAGTCAGGATTTATCATTTTCTGGTTTAATTTGCTCATCACTCTGTTTGTCTTCAACAACATCCTGCTTCTCAGGCGCAACCGCTTCGGTATCTTCTTCGGCCTCCAGTCGATCCAGTTCAGCATCCATTTCAGCTTCGCTCAGCGATTCATATTCTCCGTGACCGGAGTTATTGGCATCTTCATAATCATCAATATCATTGTGACCAGTCTCGCTCTGTCTAGCTTCCGGTCCATTTACAGGATCAGCAAAAACAGGCTCCACAGGGTCTTCTGTTGCCGCTGAAGACGAGGCTGCTGCCGCTGCTGCTGCCGCAATTCCGGCTTCCTTTGCTGTTGGAGGCTCAGCCGAAGCAACATCACCCTCGATATTGTTTTCCTCTTCCTCCGGCTTAGTATAAAAACGCGAAAACACTAAACCCAATTCAAACAAAATCCACATCGGAATGGCCAACAGCGTTTGTGAAATAATATCCGGCGGTGTCAGTAACATACCAAACACAAAGGCACCAACGATGACATAAGGGCGTTTGGCGGCAAGTTTCTCAGCGGTAGTGATACCACTCCACACCACCAGGATCGTGGCAATGGGCACTTCAAATGCCAAGCCAAAAGCAAAAAACATTTTGATGGCAAAGTCGAGGTAATAAGTAATGTCCGGCGTTACCGATACGCCTTCCGGGGCAACGCTGGTAAGAAAACCAAAGACCAGCGGAAACACTACATAATAGGCAAAGGCCATACCGGCATAAAACAAAATGGTGCTGGACAATAACAGAGGGTAAACCAGTTTCTTTTCGTGCTTATACAACCCCGGCGCCATAAAACCCCATGCCTGATAAAGAATAAAAGGCACCGCAATAAAAATCGACAGCACCAGCGCCAGCTTAAAGGGGGTTAAAAAAGGTGAGACCACTTGCGTGGCAATCATGCTGGTGCCTTCCGCCATCTGCCGCAACAAAGGGTCGGCAAGATATGTGTACAGATCGTTGGCAAAGGCAAACAGGCCGAGGAACAATACTACGATGACCAATACCACACGTAATAGACGATCACGCAACTCCAACAAATGTTGTACCAGAGGCTGTTCGTTGGGTGGAGGGTGTTGCTTTGGGTCAGTCATGTTTGTTGTTTGGAGAAGAGTCTGCGACAACACCGTCATCGACGGTAGCTGGTGTGGCATCACTGCTCGCCTTCACCTCGTACTCCGGTTTCTGTTCCTGTGGCTTGCTTGCGGATGGCTGCTGTTTTGACGGTATGACTCTTGGGACCGGCTTGCGATCATCCGGTTCTGTCGGAGTTTGTTCCAGGATCTCATGCACGGACTGAATTCGGGTTTGCTCCTCCAACAGACGTTTCAGTTCATCAGTCTTGTTCACCTCAAGGTTGATGTCGGCCTGCACTGAACTCATAAAACGCCGCACACTGCCAAGCCATTGACCTACCGTTCTCGCCACGCCTGGCAGGCGTTCGGGGCCGATCACCACCAAGGCAATCACGCCGACCAATGCCATTTCCATGAAACTTATATCAAACATGCTATCAAGGACTCATTACGAATAACACGTCACTAAAGATCAGGGCTTCCTTGAATCTCTGCGACTCGACATTCTCCACACAAATCAGACTTTGTCCTTTTCTTTTTCTTTTTCTTTGCTGGTAACTTCACCTTCGATGACGTCACTCGCATCCTGATTCAGTTGAGTGGGCGGCTCATCGGTTTTTTTTTCTTCCTCGCCCATCGCTGATTTAAAGCCTTTGATGGCTGAACCCAGATCACCACCCACGTTACGCAAACGTTTGGCACCGAACAATAACAATACGATCACCAGGATAATTACTAACTGCCAGATACTAATACCCATTTTTTACTCTCCGCTTTGCTCAGATGGCGTTTTATTTTTACGCATTAATAAAATGCACCAGAATTCATTTTAACCTTGTGAGTTAACTAAACCCGGGAAGTCGCCCGCCACCCAGAATATGAATATGTAAATGAAAAATTTCCTGCCCGCCACCAGCTCCAGTGTTAATAATCGTCCGAAAACCATCATCCAGCCCATGCTCTTTTGCCAGTTTTGGCAACAACCGTATCATATGTGCCAGCAAAGCATCGTGTGCAACCTCTATTTCGTCCAGGCTGGCAATATGTTCACGCGGCACCACTAACAAATGTACGTCGGCCTTCGGATAAAGATCCTTGAACACGACGATTTGTTCGTCTTCATATACGGTATCGGAAGGAATCTCTCGCGCTACAATTTTACAAAACAGACAATCACTCACTTTTATTTCCCCTACCGGCTTTTTCATCCAGACCAGACAAACCAAAGCGTCGTGAAAGCTCATCCAGTATTTGTTGTGGGTCCAGTTCCTGTTGGGCTAGCAGCACCAAAGTATGAAACCACAAATCTGCAATTTCACACACAATCTTGTCTGCATCACCATCCTTGGCAGCCATCACTGTTTCTGTGGCCTCTTCACCAATTTTTTTCAGGATTGCATCGAGGCCCTTATGATAAAGGCTGGCCACATAAGAGCTATCCGGTGATGCGCCCTTGCGCGCCTCCAGCACTTCTGCCAATTGTTGCAAAATTTCACTCACAAACTTTCGCCTTTAAAACAACATCCAAGCCAAAATCACGTTCACTCTACGGCTCATAAATTTCATCAGGGTCTTTGATGACCACATCGGTTTCAATCCACTGACCATCCTGATATTGCTGATAAAAACAACGCTCACGTCCAGTGTGACAGGCAATACCACCCAGTTGCTCAACTGATAACAACAGCACGTCTGCATCACAATCGAGGCGCAGGTCTTTCAGTTTTTGCACATGACCGGATTCTTCACCCTTCCGCCATAACTTTTGCCGGGAACGTGACCAATATATAGCACGACCTTCATCGACAGTTAGTTGCAAGGATTCACGGTTCATCCATGCCATCATTAACACTTTGCCGCTTTGTGCATCCTGCGCAATGGCGGGCACCAAGCCATCTGCATCCCATTTAATTTTGTTTAGCCAATCCATTACGTAGCCATCACGTATTCGTCACAAATAAAAGACACGGTTTTCTGCGATTTATGAGGTTGCGTAAAATTCAATGGCTTTGCGTCTCTGCGACCTCTGCGTTTTATCGCAAACTTAATCACTCTAACCACAGTCGATTGACACCTGGCAAAATACTTCACAAACGCATCTCGACACCTTGCGCAATCATGGCACGCTTGGCCTCTTCGATACTGTGTTCGCCAAAGTGAAAAATGCTTGCAGCCAGCACCGCATCAGCACGACCTTCTATCACGCCTTCGGCAAGGTGCTTCAGTTCACCCACGCCACCGGAGGCAATTAGCGGCACTGTCACCGCGTCACTCACCGCACGCGTCAGTTCCAGATCAAAACCGATCCTGGTGCCATCACGATCCATGCTGGTCAACAAGATTTCACCAGCACCGTAGTCCACCATTTTTTTGGCCCATTCTATGGCATCAATGCCTGTAGGTTTACGACCACCATGGGTGAAAATCTCCCAACGCTTGTCTTCGTCCTCTTCGCTCACACACTTGGCATCGATAGCCACCACAATACATTGTGAGCCAAATTTGTCTGCTGCCTCGCGTACAAACTCAGGATTAAAAACCGCTGCGGTATTGATAGCGACTTTATCTGCACCTGCGTTTAACATGCGCCGGATATCTTCCACTGCGCGAATACCACCGCCAACGGTTAAAGGGATAAAGACCTGGCCAGCCACTTCTTCCACTACATGGACCATGGTTTCACGGTCATCGGAGCTGGCGGTAATATCAAGAAAAGTGATTTCGTCTGCGCCCTGTTCATCATAACGCTTGGCAACTTCTACCGGATCACCGGCATCGCGGATATCCACGAACTGTACGCCTTTGACCACACGACCGTTGTCCACATCGAGACAGGGGATAATGCGTTTTGCCAGTCCCATTATTGGATCTCTACTTTCCGCTAGCCAAATTGTCGGCCAACTTCTGGCCCTCCACAAAATCCAACGTGCCTTCGTAAATTGCACGCCCGGTAATAGCGCCCACGATACCTTCATCGGCAACTTTGCCTAACGCTCTGATGTCGTCGAGGTTGGTAATGCCGCCAGAGGCGATGACCGGAATTTTAATCGCTTGCGCCAACTTCACTGTGGATTCCACATTAACGCCGTTCATCATGCCATCACGTGAGATATCCGTGTAGACAATGGCTTCAACACCGTCCTGCTCAAAGTGCTTGGCCATGTCGATGACATCATGATGTGATAGCTTGGACCAGCCATCAATGGCTACCTTACCATCTTTGGCATCCAGTCCGATGATGATATGGCCGGGGAAACTCAGGCAGATGTCTGATACAAAGTGCGGCGCATTCACAGCCCGGGTACCGATAATGACGTATTGCACACCGGCTTCCAGATAAGTCTGAATCGTCTCTTCATCACGAATGCCACCACCGATTTGTACCGGCACATCGGGAAAGGCTGCAACGATGTCGTGTACGATACCGGCATTCATGGGCTTGCCTTCAAAGGCACCATTCAAATCCACCAGATGTAAACGTCGCGCACCGGCCTCTACCCAGCGACGCGCCATGGCCACGGGGTCATCAGAGAATACGGTGTCATCTTCCATGCGGCCTTGCTTAAGGCGCACACATTTGCCGTCTTTAAGATCGATTGCTGGAATTAAAAGCATTGCTGGTTC
>Ga0316203_1001305_pt1 | contig 18659 bp, 29 predicted proteins | sample 6monrhotite_MG_FD_204940 | JGI IMG/M metagenome (GOLD analysis project Ga0316203, IMG submission 204940) | Microbial mat bacterial communities from mineral coupon in-situ incubated in ocean water Damariscotta River, Maine, United States -... | ecosystem: Environmental > Aquatic > Marine >... | reverse complement strand
CCACTCGGGCTGCCACGAGTGCATCAGCAGCTTCCCTTTGTATTCAACCACCCGCTGAACCTTCGCCGCATCAATCCCCTCGCCAACCATGCGCCGAACAGACCCCGCCATCTCGCTACTCACCGGCTCATCCGAATCCAGCCATAACGCATACTCCCGATTACAAGACTCAAGCCCCATAGACTTCGTCGCCACAAACCCCCGCCAGTGCGTCTGCACCAAGACCACTTCACACCACTCTCGGCACGCCTCAACAAGCTCCAGCGTCCCATCAGTAGACCCAGAATCGATCACCACAAGCTGCGAGCACAGCCCCCGCACCGACTCAAGCACCCGCCCGATCGTCCGTGCGTTATTTCTACACGGAATCATCACCGACAAATCCAAAGCCCCAGATTCATTTGCGCCATCACTCATGATCCTGTAGACTAGCACATATCACCCACCGAACCCATTGACATGCCCACACCAACCCGAACATCCCGCTCTATTGCCCTCCTGCTCGCGCCCATGATTCTCGCATCCTGCGCCGCCCAGCAGCAATCCAGCTCGCCCCCGCCCTTCATCCACGAAACCACAGACCAATACGCCGCCCGCCAGATCGAAGGCTTCACCGTCCACATCTCACAAGCCGCAATAGACCATCCCGCCACCACCGACCCCGCCCTCAAACTCCTCCGCCAACAACTCAAACAAACCATCGCCCAAACCCCAGAATCTACCCATTCAACACTCCGCAACACCCACATCTGGATCGAGCACAACAACCCCGGCTTCCCCTGCGCCTGCTACCACCCCGACGCCCAGTGGCTCGCAGACAACCACTACAACACCGACAAAGCCAAAGGCATCGAGATCTCAAACACCATCAACTTCGTCAACTGGGTCAACAACGGTCAGCCCAGCATGATCCTCCACGAACTCGCCCACGCCTACCAGCACGCAACCCTCGGCTACAACAACCCCCTCATCACCAAGCCATACGAACAAGCCAAATCTTCAGGCACCTATGACCTCGTCGACCACATCTCGGGCACCCCCCGAGTCCACTACGCCATGAACAACGAAATCGAATACTTCGCCGAACTCACCGAATCATTCTTCGGCTTCAACGATTTCTACCCCTTCACCCGCGATCAACTCAAATACCACGACCCCGCAGGCTACGCCATGATTCAATCCGCATGGCATTGGCGCGACGGAGAAAACTGAATACACTACAACCAATGCCACCAACCAAACCAACCCGATCCCTCACCCTCGACAACGGCTCCACCGCACGCGTGTGGATCGGTGACTGCCGGACTCAACTCCCCAAAATCCCGGAGGTCCAATCACAGTCCGTCGACCTCGTCTTCGCAGACCCCCCCTTCAACTGGAACCGCGACTACAACAAGCACGAAACCCCAAATACAAAATCAAACAAGGTCTGGGACGACAGCGCCATGTCCGCAGAAGAATACAAATCCTTCACCTACGACTGGCTCGATCTTTGCATCAACGCCCTCAAATCAACAGGTGCCATCTGGGTCAACATCCCAGACGACTGGGCCGCCGAGATCGTCGTACACCTCAAGCAACGCCACCTGACCATGATCAACTGGTGCATCTGGCACTACCGCTTCGGCCAAAATACCAAATCCCGTTTCATCAACTCAAAGGTCCACGCCCTCTACTTCGCCAAAGACCCCAACAACCGCACCTGGAACCCCGACCCAATCCTCGAAGAATCCGACCGCCGAGCCGTGTACTCCGATTCGCGCACCGAAAACAAACGCGACGGCATGCCCGCCGGACTCCGCCTCCCCATGGATGTCTGGTACGGCAAACACCTCGGACGCATCCAAGGCAACAACAAAGAACGACGACCCCAGCACGACAACCAACTCCCCGAAACCTACCTCCACCGCGTCATCGCCTCGACCTCAAACGAGGGCGACACCATCCTCGACCCCTTCCTCGGCTCAGGCACCACCGCCGTCGTCGCAACCGCGATGAACCGAAACTTCATCGGCACCGAATACTCCAAAGACAACGCCAAAGCCGCCATGGACCGCATCAAACTCGGACCCATCCGCGACCTATCCGCCGCCCGGGGCACATCCACCGCCATCACCACCCGCCCGCGCACCCGCCGCGCCAACCCATCCAAATCCCCTATTTCAACGCCCAGTTAAGCGTCCGGAAATCTGACTGGCTGAATTCCCGCCCAATACCACCCAGTCTACCCACATTTCCCTTGATTTCAGCCGTTTACGCGCCACCCTATAGGCATGAACCACTCCCCCCTGAGCATCTCCGGGCGTAGCCGCTACGCGCTGATCTTCCTTGCAATCCTAACCCTCGCTACCCCCGCGTCCGCATCGACCCCCAAATACTCACTCGCAACTTCTCAGGTCGGGATCTCATCAGAAGCCGTCACCTCCGAAGGCTACCCAGGACAGATGCACCGCATGGCCGGGGGCATCTGCGTAGCCGACTTCAACAACGACACCTACCAAGACATCTTCATCCCCTCACTGGGCACCTCCCCAAACAAGCTCTACATCAACAACCAAGACGGCACCTTCACAGACCAAGCCACCCAATGGAACATCGCAGACACCCACACCGGCATGGGCGTCGCCGCCGCAGACATCAACAACGATGGCTACCCAGAAATCTACACCGTCTCCCTCGGCCAGCCCGGCTTCGACAACGCCCAGGCAGGACAGTGCAAGCTCTATCTCAACTCAGGACCAGACAACCAAGGCAACTTCTCCTTCACCAACATCGCAGAATCAGCAGGCGTCAACAATGTCCTCGGAATCCCCGGAGGCATGACCCCCGCGTTCGGCGATGTCGACCTCGACGGCGACCTCGACCTCTTCGTAGCCACATGGATGTTCTTCGAAGGCGGAAACCGCCTCTTCGAAAACCAGTTCATGCAGACCGGGACCAACACCTTCGTAGACATCACCACCGAAGCAATGTCCCACCCAGATCGCCAAGACATCGTCCGCGGATTCACACCACACATCGTCGACATCACCGGCGACCGCTACCCAGAAATCCTCCTCACCGCAGACTTCACAACCTCCGAAATCTTCGTCAACAACGGCGTAAACAAAGACGGCCGCGCCTCATACCGCACTACAACAAACAAATCGAACATCAACGCCGACCACAACGGCATGGGTGCCGCCGTCGCAGACTTCAACGACGACGGACTCCTCGATTGGTTCCAGACAAACATCTATGTTCAAACCGAGTTCCGAGGAAACACCCTCTACATGTGCGAGTCCATCGACCCGATCGGCGACCCAATCTTCCAAGACCAAGCCGCCACAAGAGCCGTCCAAGACAACGGCTGGGGCTGGGGCATCGTCGCAGGAGACTTCAACAACGACCTCGACACCGACATCATCGCTACCAACGGCTGGCCAGGATGGCCAAACGCCACCACCCGCTACTGGGACAACGACGGCACAGGACACTTCTCAGACCAACCACTCTCCGCAGGCCTCCTCTTCAACATCAACGGCCGCGGACTCGTCTCACTCGACCATGACAAAGACGGCGACCTCGACCTCATCTTCATCGACAACCAAGGCCCCCTCCGCTTCTACCGAAACAACCTCGCCATGGAAGACGGCTTCACAAACTACCTCCGCGTAAACCTCGACACAAGCACCCACCCATGCCTCGCCCCAAACGGCTACGGCACCATGATCACCGCAACCGTCAACGGCCAGACCCAACTCCACGCCGTCCACAACAACGCCTCCTACCTCAGCCAATCCGACATCACCACCCACATCGGCATGTCGCACCACACCATCGTTGACGAACTCCGCATCGACTGGGCCGACGGCTCAACAACCACAATGCTCAACATCCCCGCAAACCAAGAGATCACCGTCCAAGCGTTCCACCCCGCAGACTTCAACAACGATTCACACTTCAACTACTTCGACGCCAGCGCCCTGCTCGCCGCTTACCGCGCCCAGCACACCTCCGCTGACTTCAACAGCGACGGTTCAATCAACTACGACGATATCCTCGCCTTTCTCGAATCATTCAACAACGCCTGCAACTGACCCCCAGCCCCCCCCGATCACCAATCTACCCCCTACAATCCATGCCAAACAAGGCAGGATCCTCTATTGACCACCCAATCTCCAAAACCCGACATCACCCAGTCCGCCCGCTTCGCAAAAACCCGCGATGCTCACCGCGACGAGACCGCCGAAGACTATGTTGAGGCCATCGCACAACTGATAGAGCAACAAGGCAACGCCCGCGTCGGAGCCCTCGCACAGTGCATGGGTGTCTCCCATGTCACCGTCACCCGCATCATCGACCGCCTCTCCCGTGAAGGCCTCGTCACCAAAGAGCCTCGCAAGCCCATCAACCTCACCGAGTCAGGAAAGGCAATGGCCGAGCAATCCCAAGCCCGCCACGAGATCATCCTCGCCTTCCTCCTCGCCCTAGGCATCGACGAATCCCAAGCCCAGATCGACGCCGAAGGCATCGAACACCACACCTCAGAGCAAACCTTACGCGCCCTCCAACAACTCACAATCAAGCTCAACAACAAGTAACCAACAACAAGTGACCACCACCAACCCCATCCAAGCCCCCACGACCCCCACAACCCCCCTCCCGTGGACGCGCCGCATCAACCTCGCGCTGGCCGACATCAAACTCGCCCACTCTGTCTTCGCCCTCCCCTTCGCCATCCTCGCCACCTTCCTCGTCGCTCCGCGCACAACCGACAACCGCATCGACTTCACCGACCTCCCAGGCACCCTCACCCTCATCATCCTCGCGATGGTCTTCGCCCGCACTTGGGCCATGCTCGTCAACCGCGTCGCAGACGCGAGCCTCGACGCCGAGAACGCACGAACAATGAACCGCGCCTTCGCCTCAGGATCACTCTCCAAACGCGATGGATTCCTTCTTCTCACCGCCACCGCCGCCGCCTTCGTTGTCACCACCGCCGGCTTCGGGGTCTTCTACGATAACTGGCTCCCCACCCAGCTCTCCACCCCCGTCCTCGTCTGGATCGGCTTCTACTCCTTCACCAAACGCTTCACCTTCCTCTGCCATGTATTCCTCGGAGGCGCCCTCGCCGCCTCCCCAATCGCCGCCGCCATCGCCATCAACCCAGAAGTGCTCCTCTCCACCCCAGCAATCTTCTCACTCGCAGCGATGGTCCTCCTCTGGGTCGCAGGCTTCGACATCATCTACGCCCTCCAAGACCTCGACCACGACCGCAAAGCAAAGCTCAACTCCATCCCCGCAAAGTTTGGCTACAAATCCGCCATCTGGATCGCACGCCTCTTCCACGCAGCAGCCCTCGCCGCCCTCATCTACGCACGCAGACAAGCACCCCAGCTCAACACCCTATTCGCAATCGCAATCGCCCTGACCGCCGCACTGCTCGTCTACGAGCACATCATCCTCGCCAAACGCGGAAAAGCCGGCATCCCCATGGCATTCTTCACACTCAACGGCATCATCTCACTGCTCATCGGACTACTCGGAACAGCAGACATCATCCTGAGCTAACAAGCAATCACACTACCAGATCCAACGCACCCGCCCAACATCCGGCGCAGGCACCTTCCCATCCTTGAGCATGCTCGGCCAGTACACCACAAACGCCTTGCCCACGATCAGATCCCCGTTCACCATCCCCACCCGGTCATCAATCAACTCCTCAACCCAAGGCACGATCGTGCCATCGGCCCACAACCGAGAATCCAACGACCGCGCCGAGTTGTCCCCGCACATGAAATACTCTTCGTCATTCAGAGTCGGGAAAAACTCCCCGTGCCCGCCGCGCGTCGCCTGCCGTGATGAATCAGATGACATGTTCTTGTAGCTGATATCCCGCCGAACCCGCACATTGTGGAGCGTAAACCCACCACCACGAAACCCCCACTCCACAGTCGCAGGCTTATAAATCTCAGGACGCGACAACACCCCAGGCTGCGTAATCCCGTTCCCCGCCCCAGTATCCGTCTCAAGCTCCACCCGGCTCATCCCCGTCGCCGCAGTTGCCCGCTCCAGCGGCGACATCGAATACCCACCGCCATCAATGCCCCCGCACACAAGCGTCCCATCCACAAACAACCACAACGCCTGGTCCACATGCCAGAACTCTACCCCGACAACTTCCCCGCCAGATTTACCAGCAAACGATCCAGTATCAACAACAGCCCACGCCTCCCCGTCCTCATCAACCCGCATCTCAACAGCCGCCGTCCCCGCGCCAGTATCAACAACCGCGCGGAACTCATGCCCGCGTGCCGAAATCATCGGCGTCGCAACAACCGCCGCGTCTACCATCTCGATATCCGCCGAAAGCGCGATGTCCGAAACATAAAAAGGCAGGTGCCCCACCATCGATCGATCATTCGGATCAGCCCACAAACTAAACCTCTCCATCAGCTGGTTGTACGAGTTCCGATCCGTGATCGGCTTGCTCCCGTTCCACACAAGCGATGTCTCCCCAGCCCCCGAATACACAAAGCTCGACGCATCCCCCACACCCGCCCAACCGGCACCCCCCGCATCCCAAACCGAGCGATACCCCGGATCAAAGTTCACCGGCGCATACCGTGAATCCGAAACATCCTGGAACATCACCCGCTGGATCCGCTCGCTCTTGCGAGCAATCTCCCAGTCCCCTTCCGCCCAAGCGTCCCACCCACTCGTCGCCGTCTGCCCCTCAACAAACTCCCGCGCAAACACATCCCCGTCCACAAACGCGAGCTGCTCGCCGGGAAGCCCAACAAGCCGCTTGATGTAGTTCTCATGCGTCCCCGGGTTCTTAAACACCACCACATCCCACCGCTCCGGCTCATGTAACACAGGCAGATACTTGAGCACAAACACCCGGTCCCCAGACGATAGCTTCCGGTTGCTCTCCCCCTGATCAAGCCCGGTCATCGGGTCCGTCACCACCAAAGGCCCCTGCACCTTCATCGGCACCTGGCTCCGCCCGATCATGTTCCAAGGCCCCGTCGTCCAGCTGTACCCGTTGTGCGGGCTCGTATGCGTGATGTTCTTGCCAAGCAGCGTCGGCGCCATCGACCCCGTCGGGATCTGAAACCCCTCAACAATAAACCCACGAAAGATAAACGCGAGCATAAAGGCGATCACCAGACTCGTGATCGTCTCCTTGATCCCAACCGGTTGATGATGCGTATTGGATGCCGGAGTGGTTGAGTCCGACACTGATTGAATAATAGGGGATAGTGGTGTGCTCATTGCCCAACAATACGCCACCCGCCCCCCGAGCGTTCAAAAATCATTCCCCGCCAGATCCGCCGCCCGAATCTCCACCGGAAGTCCCCTCACCACCAGCACCGCCCCGCCGCCTCCGACGCCGACGCTTCTTTTTGGCCCCGCCCTCTCCCGTGCTTCCTCCGCCGCCATCTTGGGCTTTGGATTCCCCATCCGTCTGTTGTGACCGCTCAGCCCGTGCCGCACGCTCAGCCTCGGTCGGACGAGGACGCTTGCTCCCCTGACGACGCCGACGCTTCTTAGGCTTGCTCACCTGACCGCTCTCAACCCCACCCTCAACAACCGCATCTCCCCCGCCCTGGCTGGACTCAGCCCCTGAAGCGGTAGCCGAACCCTTCTCACCGGACCGCCGTCTCCGACGCCGAGGTTTTTCGCCATCACGAGTGCTCTCGCCCCCGCCAGCATCCCGCCGAGGCCCATTCCGTGCCTCTTTCCGACCCTCGTTCCCAGCCGCCCTCCGAGAATCCCGCCGCGGCTCCTTGCGAACAGGCCGCTCGCCCGGCTCAGGCGCCTTGGCAAGCACCGGCGAAGTCAACTCCTCAATCGGCACCGCGACAATCGTCCCGTCATCCAAACGGATCTTCGACAACTGCGTCAGAATCTGCGAATCGATCACTTCCCCATCACCCTCAGGCGTCCCCACCCGGCTCTTCCGATGCGGCAGGTTCTTCCGCAGCGCCTCGTAAGTCTCATCCTCGTACCGCAAGCAGCACATCAACCGCCCGCATCGACCAGAAATCTTCAACGGATCAAGTGTCGCCTTCTGGATCTTGGCGCTCTTCATACTAATCGGCTTCAAGACCTTCAAAAAATTCTTGCAGCAGCAGTACTGCCCGCACCGCTCATAATCCGCAACAATCCGCGCCTCGTCCCGCGCACCCACCTGCACAAGCTCCACCCGATTCTCAAGAGCAACCTGCAGCTCTTTGACCAGCTCACGGAAATCAACCCGGTCCTCGCTGGAGAAATACACAATCACCCGCTCGCCGCCCAAGATCGGCTCGACCTCAACAAGACGCATATCGAGCCCGTGCGATTTAATCATCCCGCGAACAACCGTCCGCATCCCGTGCTTGGACTGTTCAAGCCTGCTGCTCTCATCCAGGTCCTTCTTCTCAGCGACCCGCATCACCTTGCCCTGCTCAAAGAACGGATACTTCCGCCCCCCAGAGTTGTCGATGTATTCGAGCATCTCCTTCCGCGTCACACTCTTGGAACACCCAGAGTTGGCGCATGTGCTCGTCAGCATCTCACCAAGCTCGACCCCCCGCTGCGTCTTGACAACAAGCTTGGACCCACACCCCGGCTTCACATCCCCGTAATAGGGGAACTCGCCGACCATCTGCGAATACCCAAACCGCACCACAATCGAATCCGGCGGCTTGAGCCGCTCATAGGCATCACGATCTTCCTTCTCTTTGAGATAGGAAGCCAGATCCTCTTCAAACTGTGGTAATGGATTGATAGACACAGGGAGACTTTAGGGCCCGCCGATCGCCTGAGCACGCGCCCTGGTAAACAGACCACTCAGCGATTCACGCTCAAGCAACTCAAGCCCCCCGCCCTCAGCTGTCGTAGGCGTCGCCCGGTACACCATAATCGTCTCTTCACGAGAATCCACCAGCACCAACACCTCATCGGCCCCGCCGTTGGTCGTCATCATCGTGTACCCGCTATCACTGACCACCATCTCCGCCATCGCCGGGCTCCCCGTCCCACCCATAATCCGCGAGAGCACCACAACGACAACAATCAGCAATCCAAGCGTCATCCAACCGCTCGATGCAGGACCCCCACGATCGACATGCTGATTCTCAGATAACACAGTCTCCGTTTCAATCGCCGTGATCTTCACTTTGGGGGGGGTCTTCACTTTGGGGGGGGTCATCGGTCGTTCTCCTTGGTGATGTCTTCGACGAGGTCTCGGTAGCCGACGCCTTCGAGTTGTTTGGTCCCGTCGTTCCACTTCAGAGCGACCATCTCGCGATTGGCCGAGTCGAGTACATAGATCACATTGGTGTACCCGCCGAGCGTTTTGCCGCCTACGCAGGTGTACTGCCCGCCGACCCTCCGCGCCTCGGTCGACTGCGCCCCGGCGATCCCGCCGATCAGCATCACCACAACACCGACCAGCACGAGGTTTACCCCCACAACAACCCGCTGCCGGCCATTACGCTGTTCATTCTTCATTGTATTCGTCATGGTGTATCCCCGATTCTCGCTTCAGGCACAGCACAATCGCCATGCGGTCCAATCAGCACCCACACCCTATCCGCACCGCTCCCAAAACGGATTCACCCAAGAAAACCGCCCTATGCCACACCAGAACTTTAATCCTGGTGCCCACGCTTGGTCTTGAGTGTCACCACCACCACAACCCCCGCCAGCAGCACCAGAACAATACCCATCATCAAAAACTTAGGCGAACTCGGCGCTTCCTTCGTCTTGGGAGGCCGAAGTTGTTCGACCGCATCAGCCGCCTGGGCCCACGCCTGCGAACTCATCACCATCATCGCCCCAACAACAAACCACATGTAGAGCGACGAAATCCGTTGGTGTACTGCTTGCATCATGCCTGTACGCTATTCGCCCCGCCCCCATCAATCAAACGCCGCACACCGCCCCGCCCGGACAAAAACCCCTCCAAACCCGCTCAAAGTCCCCGCTCGACAGATTCACCGTCCGCCACTTGGGCGACCGCACCCTCATATTGACCTCATAATCCCCCAGCGTCACCGCCCGCACCGTGTACCACCGCCCCTGATATTCAAACACCTCCGCAAACAACCCATCCGGGGGCACATCATCACACCAATACACAAACACAAACACCCCCTCATACCCCTCCCCAAACAGCCCCTCCCAGACTTTGAGCGCCTCCACATCATCCATCGTCACCCAAGACTCCAGCCGCGCCTTGGCAGGCCTCCCATCAGCCAACCGCAACCGAGGAAGCCTCCGCCCCTTGATCTCAACCAACAGGTTCTCAGCCCGCCCCACACCATCCCCATATACCACAAAGTCAAAGTTCTTGATCGCCCCCCCAGAACCGCCACCAATCTTGCCGTCGAGCGCACCCTCCAGTTTCAGCTTCGCCCCCGCCGGCAAAAGCGCCCGTTTGGCCTCATTCACCGCCATATAAGGCAGCCGCTGCTCCCGCAGATACCCCTCAAAGGCCCGCTCATAATGATGCCGTCGTATTGCCACCCCCCAAAGTTAACAGAAATCGCCACACAATTGAGAGGGTTTCGTAAGGTTTTTGTCATTTTTTGTTCGGCATCACTCAAAATCAGCCCCGCGCCCTAAACGATCCAAGATAATCGCGATCCCTTCAGGCCTCGGTGCCGCCTCTCGCCCGACCATCGCCCGCCACCCCTCCTCAATCTCAACCGTCCGCACCATATTCCGATGGTTCGCCACCAACACAACCACATCCTCGCACCCATCAAGCGATGCCGACTCCACCGAAACCACCCCGTCTCCCAATGCCGCCGCCGCCTCATCAGCACCCGCGACCCCCGAAGTCATCAAAGGATCCACAACCCGCCCCACAATACAGGTCACCGCAACAGACCCGGGCATCGCCCGGCTGTTGAGTGCCGTCAAAAAATCCGAACCGGGCAATAAATCAATCCCCGCCTGACCGTCCCCGTCCTCACCCAGATTCCCCAAAATCGAAAGATCCAAATCATCAGAAGCCATCCACCGCTGCACCCGCTCCCGCACCTCCGCCACCCCCCGAAGCCGCGCCCACGCCGAGCCCTCGTTGGGAGTCCCCACCAGAATCATCCGCCCGATCTCCACCCCCCCGATTGCCCCACCCGAGTTCCCCATATCCGGATTCGTCAGCGCCTCGCGCGACACCAGCCCCCCCATCGAGTGCGCCACGATATCCACCCGCTCGACACCGATTCTGTTCAGCACCCCCATCGCTTCAACCAACCCAGCTGCGCTCTTGGCTACCGCCTGGTCGTTCGGATAGTCATACCGCGCAACACGGTACCCCGCGTCCATCAACACTGGCGCGAGCTCGTCCCAAACCCCCCCAGGCTCATCGAGCCCGTGCACCAACAACACCACACGATCACCCGGCCAACCCGGGGTCATATCTACCCCGCGATTAAAGTTGAATGTTGCACTCTGGGTACCAAACCACCCATCCCCGTCGTCATCAGGATTCAGTACCCGGTTCCGTATTCCATCAAACCACCGGAGTTCCCCCGCCGATTCAACCACCCAGTCCGCACCGCCAACACCACCCCCCACCATCCCCGACAACCAGATACACAACGCCCCCACCGCCCCGATCACCAGCCCCATCAACTCATCAACATGCGACCCGCCATCACCCTTCCGATTCATGGCGACTCCGCGAGCAAACCAAGCAGCCCACGCTCAGCATGCTCATACCGCCCGTACGCCTGCTCGACAACCGACGCCAATCGCAGAAGCTCAGCCGCGAACTCATCGCCATCAGCAGCACCAGTGTCATCCCCCGACATCCGCACCGCGGTGTCGAGCGACTCGCTCGCCTGCCGCAGATCCGCCACCGCACTCGCGTAAGTCCGCGCCGCCTCATACATCGGCTCGCGCCTCAGATCCTTCTTCGAAGGCTTATTGAGCAGCCGCCAAGGCTGCGAACGGATCTCTTCAAGGAAAAGCTTCCCATGCAGACTCAGCTGCCGAGCATTCACCATCGTCGCCCCGATCGTCGTCCGGTTCTCAGCAACAACATCCCCAACCTCGTCAATCGTCTCCCGCGCCGAGCCGAGCGCAAGGGCCCCATCAGCGAGCAGGTCGTTGGCCTTATCAATCGTCTCAAACCGGATCCGCTCGGTCGACTGCTCCACATTATCCAGTATCCGCCCGACCTTATCGCGGTTCTCATCAACCGTCTCGCGCACCGAAGCCATCGTGTCCCGCGCATCATCAATCGCAGGCCCGATCTTCTCCGACGCATCCTTCACATCCCCCACCACCGAATCGATCTTGTTCCCCCACCCATCATCCCCGTTGAGCTTCCCAGAAAACTCACGGATATTGGCCATCGTCGTCTTCCCGTCATCAACCCCGCTATTAAAGTCAGGCTCGAGCTTCTCGGTCATCCGCCGCACGGTCGCCGAGGTCTCTTTCACATTCTCCGCAGTCTGGCTCACCTGCTCAGACCATTCAGGGAAGTTCGAAATTGTGTCCTTGATCTTCTTCGCTTCCTCAGCGCCAAGCCCCATCTGCGTCAGAATCGAAGGCGCAAACCGCCCCATCAAAATCTCGCCCTCATCAAGCACCCCGCCCGCATCGGTCGCGTAGACCACCCGCTCCCCGCCCTCGACAATCGCCCCGGTCCCCGCCGACGCAATATTGATCCGCGAGATCCCACCCAGAATCGGAGGCGACAGATCCGCGATCGCATCCTCAAACAATACAAGATCCGATTGCAACTCGATCCCCACATCCATCGCCGTTGGCACCTGAACCCCAGACTCCCCGCTGGCCTCAAAGTGCATCCCCACCGAAACAACAGTCCCCACCGACATCCCCGCGAAAGTCACCTCAGCGCCAGGCTCAAGCCCCATCACACCCACGCTCGTCGGGAAACGCACCGTGTATGTATTCTTGACACCAAACTTACCCGCAAGGTCGCCGAGGATAAACGCGAAGGCCACCGCCAGCAGAATCGCGCTGATCACAAAGCTCCCGGCCATGACATTGTTCTTACTCATCACGCGTGTGCCCATACCTTTGAACCTCCGAACAACCCACCCGGTCTAGTCTACCAAATCAAACAACCCCAATCATCCCTCACCCACGCGTCGGCTCAACACTCGGCGTCCGCGTCACACGATCCATCGTCATCCCGAACAAGTCTTCCGAATACCCCTTCTCGTCCCGCCGAGCCGCCAGAGGCCCCTCGGGAGCCCCACGCAAAAACTGACGCACCAGCTGCCCATCCTCCTGGATCGACTTCGTCTGCTCGTCATCCAGATCACGCAGATCCTCAAACCAATCCCGCTTATTCACACACAGCATCCGCCCACGGTCAAGCATCGCCATCCGATCCGCAATCGTAAAAGCCGAATCCATCTCGTGCGTCACCACCACACTCGTCACCCCGAGTTGCTTAGAAAGCGCGATCATCAACTGATCGATCTGCGCGCTCGTCACCGGATCAAGCCCCGCGCTGGGCTCATCATAAAACAGAATTTTGGGATCAAGTGCAAGCGCCCGCGCCAGCCCCGCCCGCTTCTTCATCCCCCCCGAAATCTGCGCCGGGTATTTATTGGCATGCTCACGCAGCCCCACAAGTTCAAGCTTGATCTTCACCTGGATATCAATAATCTCGGGATCAATATCCGTGTGCTCCTGCAGTGGCAGCGCCACATTCTCCGCAAGCGTCATCGAGTTAAACAACGCACCGCTCTGGAACAAAATCCCAAACTTCTTCCGCACCTCGTTGAGCCCCTCCTCATCGAGCCCACAAATATCCTGCCCGAACAGCTCGATCGATCCCCCGTCAACCTGGTGCGTCCCGATCATGCACCGCAGCAGTGTAGATTTCCCAGACCCAGACCCCCCCATCACCACCATCGTCTCCCCGGGATACACATCAAGATCAATACTCTCAAGCACCGTCTGCCCATCAAACTTCTTGACAACCCCCCGGCAGCGAACAACCGGCTCGACACCCCCGCGATCTTCATCGCCGTCCGACTCACATGCAAGTTTCCCGTCAACTAGATCCACACATTCCCCGATCGCTTCAGTCCAAGTGTCAAGGCCCGTCCGCAGAGTCCTCAACTGGTTCATCGGCCGGATCGGCATCCGGATCATTCGTAAAGTCTTCGACATCAACACCAGGAAGATCCGGATCAACCGGGGCATCACTTACAGATTCAGCAATCCCCGCCGGGAGCGACACCGAGTTGCCGTCCTGATCAAAGATCACAATCTCCGCCGCGATCGGCGCCCCGCTGTTGGCCTGGTTCTGATCAAAGAATATCACCACAAGACCCTTGCCCCGCTCAAACTCCATCGGGATCGGGATCAGGTTGCTCGCACCACCAAACTGCCCCAGAGGCTCGCCGAGTTCCATCGCCTCACCGATATATTCAAGTAACCCACCAGGCGTAGAGACCGCCGAACCAAACATCGCCTGATACCCAGCAAGGAACACAACCAGTTCCTCATCAGTCGCATCAGCCGCAGGCGAACCAAGCGCCCCGCGTGCCGAGTCAAAGTCGCCAGATTCAAGATCACCCAACACCCCAAACACAGGCTGGACAACCGCCGCGTCAATCTGCTTGGCGCCATACACCGCGGCACCAACAGCACCACCCCACAACGCAAGCATCAACAACCCAATCAACAATCCCGCGATCGCAAACCCCATCCCGCCAATCCGACCCTTTGAACGAGAAATCCCCACGACCCCAAAGATCGAAAGGAACACCCCAAGGATCGCCGTCACCCCAAAGCAACACCCAATACACGAACACACCAACCCAAGAATCGCCGCGATGCTTGTCCGCTCCGGCTCGTTGTACATCGTGATATGTTCCGTCCCGTCAAACTGTTGCATCTGTGTCATAACCCCACCTTATCCGAGTTTGCCCACACAAACCACCCCAATCGCCAAACACACCCCCTAAACACCCCTATTCACAAACACGGCCCGGACCAAGCCCGAGCCGCGATTCATTCAAGATGACAACCAATCCGCGAAACCAACCCGCCCTTACTTGGTACCAAACATCAAATCATCGAACGGATCAATCAGATCGATCGTGGTAAACGCCCCGTTGTCGTCGGTGTACCGAACATCGCTCTGGTCAAAGTAGCTATTCCCAAAGTCGATATGAAACTCCGAAGCCCCCGAATGCCCATTCTGAGACCAGCCTGTATCAGTACTACTCAGATAGATCCCGTCGCTCCCCGCCGAGTGAACAATAAACTGACCACGCGCCTGCGATGGGAACACATCCTCGAACCCCGCATCCTCAAGCCCATCAACCGACGGATCAAGCTGGAACGACGAAGGCGAAGCAAGCACACTCGCCAGCGTGCGGATCCGATCTAGGTCATCCCCAACCCCCGTACCAAGAGCACTGGCGCTCCCAGTCCGCGGATCCCCGCTCATATTAATCCCCGCATCACTAAACGACGGTGCCTCAAGAAACGCAGCATTCGAAGCAAGATAGAACCACGCCGGCCCGGTCACATCGCCCATTGCACCACCATCATTGCTACTAATACGCGCAAACTGTGTGTAGACCTCATCAGCATCACCGGTCATCTGGATAGACCCACGCGCCGCAGGGTCCCTCGACCACACAAGCAGCGGATTCCCCCACGCATCAACCAAATCAGGCATGAACTCCTGGCCCTCATTCACAGGACTCCCCGCCTGACCAGCAAGCGCAGACCCATCATGAACCTGCGCCCTCCAAAAACCCGGATCAGGCGTAAAGTACGCGCCCTCAGCACCGATCAGATTAATATTGACCACCACAGGCATCACCTTCGTCGGGTCGTCCGAAGGCGAAATCTCAATGATCCCCTTGTCAATATCCGCATTGGGAACATCCGGATCGTCCATCCGACCAAGAATCGCCGCAGAGCCCCCAAGCTCCAGCATCGCGTTCTCCATCGCCGACATCCCGATATCAATATTGTCTTCATGCCCCATCTGCGATTCCGAAAAATACCCCGGATTCCGGCCCGCATTATCGTTCCCAAACCGCTGCGCCGCGTTCGTCATATCCGCCATCATCGACTGCGTCCGCACACGCATCGCCGTATCACGAGCCCCCGCAAGCGCGGGCATCAGGATCGCAATCAGCAGCGCGATCACCGCGATCACAAGCAACATCTCCACCAGACTAAACCCGCTCCGGCTATCAACGCCATCACGACGAACCAAGTTCATATGACCACTGGGCATACCCTGCACTCCAACTTTCAGAAACAAAAACCCGCCTACAAGCACCGCAATAACAAGCCCGCCACTCCGGCCAAGCCACACAATCACAGCGTATCCCCGCACTCTATACGCAACCGCCCCCCCACTGGATGCCACAACCCCAACTTTGCACTACATCACCACAACCAAAAACAACACCACCATCAAAAAAATACCTAAAATCATCCAAACCGACATCCGCTTCTCCCCCTCAATCACATACTCCCCGCACTGCGGGCACGCCGTCGCCTGGTCATACATCTCGGCCCCGCACCGCTTACAACGCATCAACTCATCCCCAAACCGGTCCAGATCAGCCCCGCTCGGGCCCTCCGGATCGAGCCCCTCACCCAAATCCCAGTCAGAATCAACATTCATCTACATCACCTCCGCTCATCAACAATCATAACTTCTTATACACAAACATACTTCAGACACACCCAATTATCGCCCGATATCCTTCCCATGCCCATCTATGGCTCCTCATCCTTCAACCTCTCATCCCTCACCTTCGGGATCGGAAAGCTCGGCCAACACCGCGCCAACATCACCCAATCCCTCGAACGACTCTCCACAGGCAAAAAAATCAACCGCGCCAGTGACGACCCCGCAGGGCTCATCGTCTCCACCAAACTCCACGCCAGTAAACTCTCCATCGAACGACGCCTCAACAGTTTCGAGCGCGAATCCTCCTCCCTGGGCGCCCAAGAAGGCGGCCTCTCGGTCCTCTCAGAACTCCTCATCGATCTCAACGCCATCACCGTCTCCGCCGCAAGCACCGCAACAACCACCCAAGAAGAACAAGACGCCAACCAAGACAACGCCAGCTCCATCATCTCCGCCATCAACCAAATCTCAGGCTCAACAACCTTCCAAGGCTCAAACATCCTCTCCGGATTCGCCGCCGCAGACCTCGGCTCCATCATGGTCGAAACCACAGACCCCGAAACAGGCGAGCCCACACTCACCGAGATGACCCTCGCCGATCTCCCCCAGCTCTTAGAGACAGACCCCGAAGCCGCCCAAAACCTCGCCCAGCAAGCCGCCGCCAAAGTCACCGGCCGCCGTGGCGCTATCGGCAACCGCATCAACGCGATCGAATCCGAATCCCGCACCCTCCAATCCGAACTCACCAACACCGCCGAAGCCCTCTCCCAAATCGAGGACACCGACTTCGCCGTCGAATCCGCCAAGCTCGTCCGCGCCCAAATCCTCGAGCAAGCCACCACCCAATCCATGGTCATCCAACGCAAACAAGTCGAGTCCATGCTCGACCTCCTCACCAACTCTACAAATCAAATCACAAACGCCCCGCCGGCCCCACACCCTAACAAGCTCGGCTAACCAACGCCCCTACTCCCCCCGCTTGACCCCGGGCCCAACCAGCACCCGCGCCAATACCTCGCGAACAGACACACCCTCCTCGTCACGCCCATGCCCCGGCACCCCCATCGCCTCAAGCACACCATACCCCATCCCAATATTGACCAGCACCCACCCAAGAACATCCGCACTAAACCGGTCATCCACCGACCCGTTCTCCTGAGCCCGCACGATCTCCTTCGAGATAAACGCATGCAACGCCGTCATATGGTTCGACACCGCCGCGTGGATCAGCTCGTCATCAATCTCAGAAACCGACTGCAGCATCACCCGGTACCCGATCTGCCCGTCACTCGACACCATCGGGTTCTCACCCAGAAGCCGAGCCAGCCGGATCGCCGGATTCTCCGATTTACTCAGATCCCCCTCCCACTGCTCAATCGTCTGCCGCCCCGTCCGCTCGATGAGCGCCACAAACAGGTCCCGCTTGCTCTTAAAGTGCCTATAGATGATCGGCTCGGTCACCCCCGCCTCTTTGGCGATCTGCGCCGTCGTCGCCCCAGCATATCCCCTACTCGAGAATAACTGCGCCGCCACATCGAGCAACTGTTCACGCCTCTGTGCCGCCGGCAGTCGAGCCATCCGCTTCACCTTCCTGATCGACCCCATCAGGGTCTACACATTCATCACCCGGAATCCGCACCGGATCAAACCCACCCGCATTCCACGGGTGACACCGGCATATCCGCCCCGCCGTCATCCGCGTACCGCGTACCGGCCCATACAACCGATACGCCTCACCGGCATACCGAGAACATGTCGGCTCAAACCGACACTGCCCACCAATCACCGGAGACAACACAATACGATAGACACGGATCACCAAAAGAAACGGCACATTCCCCATCCGACCCCACCAACCAATCTCAGACTTCACCCGAGACGAAGCCGCCAACCCCATCGACACCCCCATCGAATCTTCTAAACTCTTATCTTTCATCACCGCCCCCGCTCTCCCCCCGCTTCTCAACAACCCGAACCGCCGCCTTGGCCGCACCCGAAAACCACTCCCGCCACACATCAA
>Ga0316203_1001302_pt1 | contig 18730 bp, 23 predicted proteins | sample 6monrhotite_MG_FD_204940 | JGI IMG/M metagenome (GOLD analysis project Ga0316203, IMG submission 204940) | Microbial mat bacterial communities from mineral coupon in-situ incubated in ocean water Damariscotta River, Maine, United States -... | ecosystem: Environmental > Aquatic > Marine >... | reverse complement strand
AGCGAAGCAGTCGAAACCGCCCGAAGCACCGTCCGAACCCGCGTCGCGTCCCCCTCCCAGAAATCCGTCTCATCCCCACTCAACTGCAGCGCCCAAGAGTCCACCGTCCCCGCCACCCGCCTCGCATACTGAGTCCCAGCCCGAGCAGACTCCACCCGCACCTCAACCACCGAAACCGCATCAATCCCCACCCGCCGCGACTTGACCGCTTCCCCCTCGCCGCCCAGTCCCCCTACGCTCTGAGAGACCAAAACCAACCCCGCCAGCACCCCGGCAACAATCAACGACATCAATACAGTTCTCAAAGACATACACCACTCTATTCGACCAATCCTCCCCTCGCCCGCCCAAAACAGCCGACATTCATCCAACATGCCCATCCAAAATAGCAAACCACTTGTCGCCATCACCTCCGATCTCATGATCCGCAAGGACCACGAGACCGCCTACCTCACAATGACATACGCCAAAGCCGTCCACAACGCCGGCGCCATCCCCGTCATCCTCCCCCCAATCCCCCCAACCTCCTCAGGCCCAGACACCATCGCCACCCTCACCACCCGCTTCGACGCCTTCATCCTCTCAGGCGGAGACGACCCCAAAACCGAGCCCTTCAACGCCCCTTCCCATCCAGAAATCACACCAGTCCTCGATGCCCGCCAATCCTTCGAAACAGCACTCATCAACCAACTCCACAACAACCCCCAGATCCCACTCCTAGGCATCTGCCTAGGAATGCAAATGCTCGCCCTCACCACCGGCGGCTCCCTCAACCAACACCTCCCAGACACCCACCCAACCCACGCAGATCACTGGAAAAACGACCACCCTATCATCTCCGCAAACGAATCAATCCTCCCCAGCGGCACATCCTTCTCCGCACACCGACAAGCCGTCGCTGATCCAGGAACCTACAAAGTCCTCGCCACCGCCCCCGACGGCATCATCGAAGCCATCCACGACCCAACCGCCAAGTTCCGCTTAGCAATCCAATGGCACCCAGAAAGAACCCAGTTCGCCCCGCTCGGTCAAAATCTATTCAATAAACTCATCGCCGCGATCGACTAACAATCAAAACTCGAGCGTCGGCCCGCTCGCAAGCTCACTCGAGTTGCTCACCCCAAGCGTGCGATAAATCTCGATCGTCGCCCCAGATTTATTCAGCGTATAAAAATGAATCCCCCGTGCCTGGTGATCCAACAAATCCCGGCACTGCTCCGTCGCCCAGTGCACCCCAACCCGCCGGATCGCCTCATCACTCCCATCAGTCCGCCGAACCGCCCGAAGCATCGAAGCCGGGAACCGCATCCCGACCGCAAGATCCGCCATCCGCTTCATCCCTGAAATCGACTGCACAGGCATAATCCCCGCCAAGACCGGAACCTTCACCCCGCTCAGCACACACCGATCACAGAAATCGTAATAGTCCCGATTCTCAAAGAACATCTGTGTCACCACAAAGTCCGCCCCCGCATCGACCTTCGCTTTGAGATAATCCATCTCCTGCAACCTGTTCGGCGTCCCCGGATGCCCCTCCGGAAAACCCGCAACCCCAACATCAAACCCGTCAAACCCAGACCCCTTATTCAAATCATTAAACTTCTGGATCCGTTCAACAAGCTGGCACGCATTCTTAAAATAATCCTTCGACCAGTCATAAGACCCATCATCCCCCGGCGGGTCCCCACGCAAGGCCAAAATATTCGTAATCCCCCGCTGGGCGTAGCCCTCAAGCATCTCGTTGATCTCCCCCTCGCTGTGCTGCACGCAGGTCAGGTGAGGCATCGTCACCAGCCCCGTCTGTACCTTCACCTTGTGAACAACATCCCGCGTCAGCTGCCGCGTCGAACCCCCAGCCCCGTAAGTAATCGAAACAAACGAAGGCCCAAGCTCTTCAAGCTTCACGATATTCTCAAATAACCGCTCCGCCCCCGCAGCGTTCTTAGGCGGAAAGAACTCAAATGAGAATGTCGTCCCTCGTTTTAACAGCTGCTTGATCATGAAAACAATCGCCGATCCTTTCGAACCGGCGATCAGAATAAAGACTTAGTACCGGTAGTGGTGCGGCTTATAAGGCCCATCCACAGGTATATCCAAATACTTCGACTGCTCATCGGTTAGCTTCGTCAGCTTCACGCCAAGCTGCCCAAGGTGCAAACGAGCAACCTGCTCATCAAGATGCTTCGGAAGCACATGCACCGAGTTGTCGTACTTCTCAAGATTCTCGGCAAGCTCGATCTGAGCAATCGTCTGGTTCGTAAAGCTCGCGCTCATCACAAAGCTCGGGTGCCCCGTCGCGCAACCGAGGTTTAACAAGCGGCCCTCAGCAAGCACAAGAATACTGGTGCCCTTGGATTTAAACAAGAACTCGTCAAACTGAGGCTTGATATTGATCCGTTCAACATCAGCATCCTTCATCAAAGGCTCCATCTGGATCTCATTGTCAAAGTGCCCAATATTGCCCACGATCGCCTTGTTCTTCATCCGCTTCATGTGATCAAGCGTAATGATGTCCTTGTTCCCGGTCGTGGTCACGAAGATATCAGCGTATTCAACCGCGTCTTCGAGTGTGAGGACCTCGTAGCCCTCCATCGCCGCCTGCAAAGCACAGATCGGATCGATCTCTGTCACGATCACCCGGCAGCCCTGCCCCTTAAGCGACTGGCAGCACCCCTTGCCAACATCGCCGTACCCACAAACCACAGCAACCTTGCCAGAAAGCATCACATCGCTCGCCCGGTTCAGCCCGTCAACAAGCGAGTGCCGGCACCCATACACATTGTCAAACTTCGACTTAGTCACCGAGTCATTCACATTGATCGCAGGGAAAGGCAGCTTGCCTTCTGCAGCAAGCTGGTACAAACGGTGCACCCCAGTCGTCGTCTCTTCCGAGATCCCACGGATTAAAGGCGTGTTCTTCTGGAACCAACCAGGATTCGAGTCAATCGTCCCGCGAATAGTCGCAAGTACATGCTTCCACTCCTCAGCATCATTCTGCTCATTCCAAACCGGAACACTACCGGAGTTCTCGTAGTCAAGCCCGTTGATCATAAACAACGACGCATCGCCGCCATCATCAACAATCTGATCAGGGCCCGACCCGTCAGGCCAAGTCAACGCTTGCTTCGTGCACCACCAGTATTCCTCAAGCGTCTCGCCCTTCCAAGCAAACACAGGAGTCCCGCGAGGGTTCTCCGCAGTACCGCCGGTCTCAGGACGCCCAACAACAACAGCCGCCGCCGCAAAATCCTGCGTCGAGAAAATATTACAAGAGCACCAACGCACATCCGCGCCAAGTTCCGTCAGAGTCTCAATCAGCACCGCAGTCTGCACGGTCATATGCAACGAGCCCATGATCTTCAGACCCTTGAGCGGCTTCTTCTTGCCGTACTGCTCACGCAGCGACATCAAACCAGGCATCTCGTGCTCAGCAAGCCGAAGCTCCTTCCGGCCGTGCTCGGCCTCATTCAAATCTCGAACCTTAAACTCGAGCCCGTTAACTGTGTCGATTGTTAAAGACGGCGATGTTGCTGTTGCAGTCATGGGAAACTCCTTTGTGTTTCATACCTATATCGGTGATGGCCCAACGATTTATGAGTGTTGGTGATCATGTCGCATCAAATACGCGATGCTTTTATCTGGACACCCTCGCCACCGCGGCAAAGAGTGGGGGCCCCGATGAGTTCACATCAGGACGCAATGTATTTATTCTGATATCCCCAAACCCAGCCTCGCCGAGCATCCGGGTGATCTCCCCCTCCGAAAAACCCAAATGTGCGTGCCCCATCGATCGCCGGTACTGCTCGTTGGTATGCTCGCACATATCTACAAGCACCAGCACCCCGCCACCCCGCTCGTCAGTCAATATCCGCCGCATCTGCCCAATCGCCTCGATCGGCTCGGCAAGGTGATGAATCACAAGCATGCACACCGCCGCATCAACACTCCCCGATGCCAAAGGCAGCGACGAAAGCTCCCCCTCAACAAACTCGATGTGATCAGTGCGAACAGACACATTCTTCAACCGCGCCTCAGCGCCCTCAAGCATCTCACGCGAACGATCAACCGCGACAACCCGCTCAACCCAAGGCGACAACAACTCCGTGCAGTTCCCCGTCCCGCAACCAAGATCCGCCACACGCCACCGTGGATCAATCAATCCAAGCAACGCCCGGTCGGTAAAGTGCCGCCCAAACAAATCGTTCCGAACCTCGTCCCACTCCCCCGCATGCTCCCCAAAGAACGCGCTCGAGTCTCTCATCCGTTCAGACAACACCGACCGCACCCGCTGGTCATCGCCCTGCGCATCAGCATCACGATCAAGATCATCCCGCACCGCAAGCCAGATCCCCCGCATCGTCGCAGGCAGCTCATCAAGCACCACACTGTAATAAGTCGCAGGCCCAACAGACCGCCGGACAACCCACCCGCCCTCAGAGAGCAACTTGAGATGCCGCGAACCAGAAGACTGCGGAATCTGGATCACCCGGATTAACTCGCCCACAGACAGCTCATGCAAACAAAGCACCCGCATCATCCGAAGCCGGATCGTATCGCTCAACTGATTCAAAGATTCAGCCGTCGTCAGTTGGGATGGTGTGCGTATTTGGTCAGTCATAAGCCGTATATCCGAATATACGGATATAGCGTAGCAAATGATCATCCCCCTGTCAAGCAACCTCCCCAAAAACGCTCAATCAAGCTCGTCAGCAGGGTTCAGTGCCAGCGAAGGCCCAGGAGTAATCCCCAATGCCAAAAACCTTTGGTCGAGCTTATCGGACGATGGATCAAACCACAACGCCTGCCGAAGCGACTTTACTTCAAGATCAGCATCCCCGGCCTGCCGAGCAAAATCCGCCATCGCTATATACGGCTCAACAGATTCGCCGCCGGTATAAAACATCGCCGCCCCAATCGCCTGCTTCGCCTCATCGAGCAGCCCGACCTGCTGGGCATACCCAGCCAGCCGCAGCTGCCCCTCACCGGGTTCCCCCTCCTGAGCCGTACCACGCATCAGCGACATCATGTCCTCGGCTCGTCCAGCCAAAATATATGTATCGCCCAGCGACTCTATGTACTGAATATTCCCAGGCCGAAGATCATGCGCAGTCGTTAAATGCCCGATCGCCAGCCCGTACATCCCCATCCGAGATTCAGTCATCCCCAGCTCATACTGTGCAAAATGAGCATGCGGTCGGCGTTCTACATACTCCTGCCAAAGCTCCAGCGACAACTGGTCATCCCCATCCCGAGCCGCGTTCCGCGCCTCGATGGATAGCTGGTTGAGCGCAAAGGTCCGCTTCACTTTCTGGGTCGGCCCGCAGCCGCTCAGAAGTGTGGCAATAAGAATTGTGGTCAGCGCAACGATTGATCGTGTAGACATACTCGACTCCTGGTGATGGTCTGTATTGAATATAGCTCAATGCCGCACGATGCACCACACACCGACGAGGATTCCACCCGCGTAGTTCTTCTGCACCACACGCTCAGTGATGGCTCAAGCCACTTCGATTGGATGATCGAAATTCCAGACCGCACCGACGAGCACCGCCTGCTGAGCTTCAGGTGCGATGAGAGGCCGGATTTATGGATCCCGGGCGAATTGTTCCACGTGGAACAATTGCCCCATCACCGGGCTCATTACCTTGATTTTCAGGGCGATATCGGGGGTGGCCGGGGTGTGGTTGTCCGCCGGGCTCGGGGGCGGTGTGTTGGGTTCCGCGGCGATGCGGACGGGGGCGAGTTGGTGATCCAGATTAGCTGGGAGGAGATCGAAGGCGAGCCTTGGATCGTTCGGTATTTTGGGGAAAAAGCCGCACAAAACCGGTGGTGCTTCCGGAGCGAGCAAATAGGGCTCGCATAACTGATCGAGATTTGATACAATATTGGATATGAGGAGGTGTTCTGTGATGCGTGGACCATTGTTCGATCCGTTACCGCCTGGGTATTCTGGGCCGGTGAAGAAGAAAAATATCACTCCTGAGACGCCGGCTGTTGAGGCCGAGTCTGATGGTCTTGGTCTTGATGACACGCTCCCGATTGACCTCACCACCGAAGCGGTCCCGGCTACTCAGCCCGGGCAGTCAAAAATCACAACCTTTGAGCAGAAACTCAGTTCGAAGCGTCACGAGGACCAGTGGACGCGATCGCCGAACGCCACTGGCACCGGGGCGATCCATGTCAAGAGCTTTCACTGTCGGTTAACCGGCGACTCGCTCGAGTTCCTCGATCGGCAGATCAACGAATGGCTCGATGACCATCCTGAGTATGAAGTCAAGATGGTGACCAGCTCGATGGGGACCTGGTCGGGCAAGCTCAAGGAACCGAACCTGATTGTCAATGTGTGGGTCTAAATGAATCGATTGTCTGCACCAGTGCGGGAAAGGCGGCTTGATTGGCGGCTGGGATTGCGACCCGTTGGCGTGTTGCTCGGGGTTGTCGCCTCTGGGCTGTTGGTCACGACTGTATTGGCGCAGCCTGTGGCTGATCCGATGCCTGAGGTGAGGCCGCCTGTTGAGGGGCGGCTGGTGACCGGGGTGCTGCATCAGGTGATAGACGGGGATTCGGTTGAGTTGTTTGTTAATGGGCGGATTGTTCAGTACGAGCTTGCCGGGGCGGATGCGCCCGATGTTGTTGATGATGAGCGTAAGTCGATCCGGGGGAGCAAGGAAGCGAAAGATTATCTGGTATCGCTTTTGGTCGGCGAGCAGCTTGCGGTGATGGCTGATGCGCGGCGGCCGACCGATGCGATGGGGCGTGCGCGGGGGTATTTGTACCGGATGCCCGATGGGCTGTTTGTGAATCTTGAGATGGTCCGGCTCGGGCTGGCGAAGCATTCTCGTGATCCGTCAGCGTTTAATGATGCGGCGATGTTGTGGGCACAGGGGCGGGCGCGTGACGCCCGGAAGGGTGTGTGGTCTCCGGTTCCCAAGGTGATTGTTGTGGCGGAGGCTGTTGAGGCTCCTGCTGAGCCAGCCGTGGTTGAGACTGAGCCTGAGAAGGAGCCGGCGGCGGTGGTTGAGCCCGCGGCTGAGTCATCGGTGGTGTATGTGACCAAGTCTGGATCCAAGTACCACACGAAGGAGTGCCGGCATGTGGGGGATTCTTCGATTGTCAAGACTCGGGATGAGGTCGATGGGTCTTACGAGGCCTGCAAGGTGTGCAAGCCGGATAAGTCTTCGGACGATTGACCTGAGACGCCGGATTGTGCCGATGATTGGGGCATGTGCGGAATCGTTGGTGTTATCTCTGAGCTTCCGGTTGATCCGAATGATGTGCTGTCGATGCGTGCCGAACTTGTGCATCGGGGGCCGGATGATTCGGGATTGCTCGCCACGACCTGCGGCACGGTGGGGCATACCCGGCTGAGTATTCTAGATAGGAGCGCTAACGGGCATCAGCCTATGACGACAGCGGATGGTCGGTTTACTTTGGTGTACAACGGCGAGTTGTACAACGAGCCGGAGCTTCGCAGAGAGCTGATGGGGCTCGGAGTGGTATTCAAGAGTCAGTGTGATACAGAAACGGTTTTGCATGCGCTTGCAGTGTGGGGGCTTGATGCGAGGCACAAGCTTCGGGGGATGTATGCGTTTGGGTTGATTGATGTGCAGGAGCGGGTGTGTTTGCTTGGGCGTGATCCGATGGGGATCAAGCCTTTGTACACGGCTCGGGTTCCTGGGGTGACGGGGGCGATGGTGTTCGGGTCTGAGATCCGTGCGGTACTGGCGCATCCGAAAGTCGAGGCGCGTCCTGATCAGGTGACGATGAGCGCGTACCTGACAACGATCCGCCCTGAGTTTGGGACGCGGACGATGTTTGATGGTATTTCAGCGGTGGAGCCCGGGCAATGGGCGAGGTATTCGACGGGGAGCTTTGAATGCTTGGAACAGTGCTCGTGCTGGGAATGTAATGGGGCGGTTGTTGGTGATGCTCGGGATACTCGGATGGTGATCGAGGATTCGGTGGTTCGGCATCTGCGGACGGATGTGCCGATGTGTTCGCTTTTGTCTGGTGGGCTTGACAGTTCGATCATCGCGAAGGTGGCGATGGAGCGGCTTGGGGAGTTGCATACTTTTTGTGCCGGGGCGCGAATCGATGGGTTTGATGATGACTTTGCGATGGCGGCTAGGGTTGCCAAGCATCTGGGGACGACGCATACCGAGGTCGAGGTTGATTCTGGGATGTTCTTGAATCGCTGGCGGTCGATGATTGACAAGATCGGTGTGCCGATGTCTACGCCCAATGAGGTGGCGATCTTTGAGGTGTGCGCCGCGCTGCGGGGCAAGGGGTTTACGGTTGCGTTGTCTGGGGAGGGGGCCGACGAGTTGTTTGGTGGGTACGAGGCACCGATGATTCAGGCGCAGAGCTTTGTGGATCAGGTACCTGACTCGGATCTGGTGGCGGGGTTGTTCCATTTGTCGTCGAATGCTTGGGTGCAAGACGAGCTTAAGCCTGTGGTGATGGAGGAGGGCTGGCTGGATTCGGTGGAAGGGGACGGGGAACTCAAGGGGTTGTATCAGTCTTCATTTGATTCATTGCGGGGCAGGGCGAGCGGTTCGATGCAGGCGCAACTGGCGTTTCACCGGAAGATGAACCTGCCCAACTTGCTGCGGCGGCTTGATACGGCGAGCATGCTGAGTTCAGTGGAGGGGCGGACGCCGTTTGCGGATCATGTGGTGGCGGGGTTTGCGGAGTCGCTTCCGATGGGGAAAAAGTTTACCAATAGCGAACCGATTGGTACGAAGATAGCCTTGCGGGAGGCTTTTGCGGATGGTTTACCCGCGGATGTGGTGTCGCGTCCGAAGGCGAGTTTCCCGCTGCCGTTCCAGGAGTGGATTGGTGGGGTTGGGGTTGTGTTGCAGAGGTCTGAGTTTGCGCGGAGTTTCTTCCGGGGAGAGGCAGTGGATGCGGTGGTGGGTGATGCCACCAACAACTGGAACCTTGCGTGGCCGATGATCAATCTTGCGATCTGGGGCGAGCGGTGGTGGGGTGATGGCTCTGTTGTTGATGAGGTGTTTGAAGAGGCGGGTTTGGGCTCGACTGTTTGATCAGTTCTGTTTTTGGCACCACTTGATTGCTTTGATGAGTTCTTTGACGCCTGATGGTCCTGCGGGGATTTGGTGGCCTTTGCCTGTGAGCATGCGGAGTTGAACGGGGGTGTTGGAGGCTTTGAGATCACGCTTTGCGGAGGCGTATGTTTTTTTCCAGGGGTCGCGTGCTCCGGTGAGGAGGTAGAAGGGCGGGAGTGTGGTGTTGTCCTTGGCTGAGGCGTTTTGAGGTTCATAGTGGCCGCAGATTGGGATGACTCCTGCGAAGAGGTCTGGGTGGGTTTGGCCCATGATGAGCGCGATGTTGGCGCCTTGTGAGAAGCCTACGAGGTAGATTTGTGTTGGGTCGATGTTGTGATTTTCGATGGCTTGTTTGATCATGTGATTGACCATCCACTCGGATTCGTCGCGGTAGGTCCATGAGAATCCGCCGCTGCCAGAAGGGCGGAGGGCGTCTGGGGCGATGAGGATCATGTTGAGTTCATCGGCGGTTTCTTTGAGGGCTTTGATCATGTCGGTGCCTCGCATTCCTGTGCCGTGGAGTGCGAGGATGAGTGGTGGGGAGTCGGTTGTGTTGTCTGGGATGTGTGTTTTGGGTTTGTGGTTGTTGGCTTCGGTTATGAATTTGTTGAGGCGGGCGGTGGCGTTTTGTTGGACTTGTTTGAGGATTGCTTTGAAGCGGTCGTCGTCGCGGAGGGGGTCGAGGTCTTCTGATTGTTCGAAGGAGCGGACGCCGGTGTATCCGAGGTCGGCGGTGATTTGGAGGGCGTCGATTGCTTGGTCTGGGTTGTTGTTGCGGGCGAGCATGGAGCCGAGGTTGAAGTGCCAAGTTGCGGATTCGGGGTGGCGGTCGACGATTGTTTGTGCGGATTTGAGGGCGGCTTTGTAGTTCTGGGCGTTGACTTGTTTGTCGTATCGATCAACGAGCTGCTGGTCGGTTTGTGCGTTGGATGATGAGATGGCGAGGAAGAGGGCGAGGGTGGCGAGGATGAGGCGCATTTGTTTTGTCTCCTGTGTGGAGTGATATACCACGCTGGAGGGGGTTCGGTTTCGGAATTTTCTTTGATTGGAATGCGGTTTGGTGGGGTGAGAAGGGTGTTTTTGGGGCGTGGGGTGGTGGAATCTCGGACTTTGGTGGCGGGGGGGTGATTTGTGGGGCAGATTGCCTATGGACACGCTTTCTATACTTTCTGGAGAATTACAATGCGGACACTCTTGGCTATTGGCGTCATCGCGGTTTGTAATGCGATTGCGGGGGCACAACTGAATCTTGGCAACTTTGAGGGGCAGTGGGACAACTGGACCTTTGGCTCTAGCGGGGCGGCTTCGATGATGGTTGAGAGTCTTGGCGGGGCGGATTTGATGATTACGGTTGATCTGGATGGGAATGTTTTTGGTGGCTCAGATCCAGACCCGTTTGTGATTACCGGGACCGTTGGGGTGACGGGGTTTGTTGCTGATCCGTTTGCTGATCCCTTGTTTGGAACCATGAGTGGTGGGGTTGATCTGGCGGGGAATGTTGCGATTGATCTTGCAGATGCGGGAGGGTTCTTCGAGCTTGTGACGCTGCGGGGGACGGCGGTCGGTGATGTGGTTCATATTGATTACGAGATCTTTGAGTTTATTGGGGCGGGGCCGTTTGCGATCGGCACTCTTCATATGGAACGGGTTATTCCATCGCCTGGTGGGATGACGCTGTTTGCGATCGGTGGGTTTATGGTGACTCGTCGGAAACGATGAGTTGTTGATGGCAGAATGAGATGCATTGATGCGGGCACTCCTTTGGGGGTGCTCGTTTTTTTGTGGAGTTTTGGGGGGAATGGATCTTGTGAGGCAGGATTTGGAACCGCTTGAAACACGGTACGAATAGTGTTGTGTGAGTAGTTGAAGGCCTGTGGTGTTTGGGTCTTGGGTTGATGAGTTCTTTGTTGACCTTGATAGAAACTAAAAATTGAAATTTGAAGCTGATGCGTGTGGTGTTGTTGTGGCGCTGCGGGGTTTGGGGGTTTGGGGGGTTGGTTGTGGGCGATCGGTGTGTTGATGGTCTTGAGAGCGGGGAGTGAGAAGGGTGGGGAGAGAGCGGGTTGTGCCTCGGGCGGTTGTTTGAGAGCTCGTGGGTGTAATCTGTGGCGGGCGGTCTGTTTGGACGCCCGCTTTTTTGTTTTTTGTGCAGTGTGTCAGTCAGTGTCTTGGATGTAGAAGATTTCGCCGTCGATGACGCCGGCTTGTTGGCCGATCTTGGCGTGGATGGGGTCGGCGAGGTACTCCTCGGCTTTGGCGCGGTCTTCGACGAGTAGGGAGAACCAGACCTGCTGCGGGTCGTCAGCGTCTTGGCGGATCCATTCGAGGGTGAGGGCGGAATGGGGGAAGGAGTCGGCGTTTTGGTCGAAGATTTTTCGCCAGGTTGTGTAGTCTTGGACTTTGTTTCGGACGAGCATTCGGAGTTGATTGGGCATGGGGAATGGTATGCGAATGTGGATTCGGGCATCCGGCAGATGGGCTTTTTCTTTGTTATGGAATTGAGGATCCGGTATGCTGGGTGTATATCTTGAACTGAAGGAGAGATTCATGATTCGTGTTGCTCTGTGTGTACTCTGTGTGCTGTCGGCAGTTTCATGCCAGCGTTATGATCGTGTTGCGGTGTCGAGCGAGCGTATCTCCGATGCGCATGCGCTTGAACTGCGAGATGTCGAAGTACTTATGTCGATTATGGGCGTACCGCAGCGGTACTACACGGTGCAGGGCGTGCTTGAGAATGGCGGGACCCCAGTTACTGGCCAGCACATGGTGAACACGGTCTTGCTGCAGGATGGTGCCGCGATTCCTGATGGATCTGCCTCCATGAGCGTCGAGTTTGATTTGCAGGGTCGCTTCACAGCTCGTATCCCGCTCGATGCGGCCCCGGAGCCGTTTGCGAGTGATAGTGAGATCGGTGTGCAGGTCTCGATCTTTGAGAATGGTGGCTATGTGGCGGTGGGCGATCCGCTCCCGCTCGACTTTGCGCCGCGTGCGTATGCGGCGGTTTACGCCGAGACGGCGGGTGAGGTCGCGGATGTGGAGACGATCGAGCTTGAGCCGTATTTCAATGACGGGTGGACGAACTTCGGATTTGATCTGGAGCATGTGCGTGCGACACGGCGGGGCAATATGGTGTTTCTTGAGGGCGCGATCGAGAACACGGGCGCGACGAGCACCGTGATGCTCACGCTCCCGGAGGGCTTCCACCCGGTCAAGCGTCACTTCGGGATCTGCTGGGGGTTGCGCACAACATTTGGCGGGCATGGCCCGAACTATCGCGTGGATGTGTTTAGCAACGGATGGGTGGCCCTCTCGTCGCCGGATCTGCTCGACAGCGATTTCATCTCGCTTAATGGGCTCTATTTCAGTCTCGATTGAGATACGCGCTTGGGTTGCGTTTGTGGATTCGGTGTATGGGGCGGCGGGGATACCGATTGTGCATGTGCCTTGTAAGGGGGCGTATGCGAAGGAGGAGGTTGCGGGGGTGATTCGTGGGGCGATGGGGGGATGAAGACATGCAGGAGGCGAAGACGCCACCTAGATGGCGCCCGGCTCCAATTGTGATACACTGGCTGCAACGGGAAAAATGAACACCTCAGGAGGACGAACAATGGGTTCAGCAAAGATTCAGGGGCAGCTTTGGGGGGCCGAGGCGGATACTTGGTCTCAGATCCAGGAGCCTCAGCACTCACCGCTTTTCGTCGCCATGCTCGAGGCGGCGGGGGTCGGGGCGGGCACTCGTCTGCTCGATGTTGGGTGTGGTGGCGGCTATTCCAGCGGGCTGGCCTCCGAACGAGGTGCTCGTGTTACTGGGATTGATGCTTCTGAAGGGATGATCGATTATGCCCGCAAGGCTGTCACGGGGGCGGAGTTTCTTGTTGGGGATATGGAACACCTGCCGTTCGAGGATGATTCGTTTGACATTGTGTTTTGTGGGAACTCGGTGCAGTACGCCGGGGATCTCTTGGCCGCGTTGGGTGAGATCCGGCGGGTGTGCAAACCCGATGGGTGTGTCGTGGCCGGCTTGTTTGGTCCACCGGAAAGCGTGACCTTTACGGCTGTGTTTAAGGCAATCGCTGCGGTGGTTCCGCCGCCGCCTGCTGGGGCCAAACCCGGCGGGCCATTTGCGTTGTCGGCTCCGGGGGTGCTTGCGGGGAAGTTTGATGAAGCGGGGCTCAGCGTGATCAGTTCTGGAGAGGCCGATTGCCCATTTGGTTATGCTGACTTCGAGCAGTTCTGGGCGGGGGCGTGTCGGGCCGGGGGGCCGGTGCAGCACTTTATGACCGTCGTGGGCGAAGAGAAGTTGAGGTCGTCGGTCGATGCCGCACGGAAGCCATTCACTGCGGAAGACGGGAGCATCGCGTTTGGCCCGAACATGTTTGTCTACATTACTGCGACGCCTTGATCGGGTGAATTGAGGGCTGTTGGGATAGGGGTGGATGAAGACATGCAAGAGGCGAAGACGCCGTTTACATGGCACCCGGCATACACATTAGGTTGCTGCTAGTTACTTGCAAGTAATCAGTTGCAGCTAACTGCGATTTACGAACTCTCTCCAAATATCGATTAATCCTGCTCATGACTACCCTGCAATATGTTAATTTACCACTCCGGTCCGCCGGTGTAGCGGCCGTAGATGTCGGCCATGGCTTGGACCATTTCGCCGAGGGTGCAGTTGGCGAGGGCGCCTTCTACTAGGGCGGGCATGACATTTTTGTTGGCTCGGGCATCCTCGCGGATGGTTTGGAGGGCGGCTTCTACGCCTGCGTCGTCACGGCGTGATTTGAAATCGGCGAGGCGTTCGTTTTGGACGGTCTCGACTTCTTCGGAGATGGTGAGGATGTCGATGGGGCGTTCTTCGTTGTCGTCGGTGTATTGGTTGACGCCGACGATGATTCGGTCGCCGGCTTCGCATTCCTCGCTGAAGCGGTAGCTGGCTTCGGCGATCTGTCGGCGGAAGTAGCCTTTGTGGATGCCTCCGACGCAGCCGCCTTCATCGATGGTGCTGGTGGTGGCGTGCTGAGGTTTCCAGGGGCCTCGGCCCATGTTGTCGATTTGCTCGATGTAGTCGAGGGCTTCGGCTTCCATTTTGTCGGTGAGTTCTTCGATGAAGTAGGAGCCGCCGAGGGGGTCGACGGTGCGGGTGACGCCGGTTTCGTGCGCGAGGATTTGTTGTGTGCGGAGGGCGACGGTGACGGCTTGTTCGGTTGGGAGGCCGAGGGTTTCGTCCATGGAGTCGGTGTGGAGTGATTGGCAGCCGCCGAGGACGCCGGCCATGGCTTGGTAGGCGACGCGGACGATGTTGTTGAGGGGTTGTTGTTCTGTGAGCGAGCAGCCTGCGGTTTGGACATGGGTTTTCATGAACCATGAGCGTTCGTTTTTGGCGCCGTAACGCTCACGCATCATGCGTGCCCAGATTCGGCGGGCGGCGCGGAGCTTGCAGATTTCTTCGAAGAACTCGTTGTGGGCGTTGAAGAAGTAGGAGAGGCGTGGGGCGAAGGAGTCGATGTCCATGCCACGGAGGAGGCAGGCTTCGACATATTCCATGCCGTCGCGGAGGGTGAAGGCGAGTTCTTGTGGTGCCGACGACCCGGCTTCGCGTATGTGGTAGCCTGAGATGGAGACGGAGTTCCATTTGGGGAGGTGTTGGGCTTGGAACTCGATGGTGTCTACGACGAGTTTGACGGATGCTTCTGGTGGGTAGATGAACTCGTTTTGTGCGTGGAACTCTTTGAGGATGTCGTTTTGGAGGGTGCCTCCGAGGGTGTCCCATCCGATGTTGAGTTGTTTGGCCATAGCGAGGTACATTGCCCAGATGACGCAGGCGGGGCCGTTGATTGTTTGTGAGACGGTGACCTTGTCGATGGGGATGTCTTTGTAGAGGCGGTGCATGTCTTCGATGGTGTCGATCGCGACGCCGCACTTGCCGACCTCGCCGATTGAGAGCATGTCGTCGGAGTCGCGTCCCATGAGTGTGGGGAGGTCGAAGGCGGTCGAGAGGCCGGTGTTTGCTTTGGTGGAGGTCTTGGCGGCTTCGAGGAGGTATTTGAAGCGTGCGTTGGTGTCGTCTGCGGAGCCGAATCCTGCGAACTGGCGCATGGTCCAGAGGCGGGAGAGGTAGCCGTTGGGGAAGAGGCCTCGGGTGTAGGGGTACTCGCCGGGGTTGTTGATGTCGCGATCGAAGTTTTGGAGGGAGACGGGGAGGTCGTCGGGTGTGTAGCTCGGATCGAGGACGATGCCTGAGATGGTGACGGCGTGTGGGTCGATGTTTGCGTTGTCGAGTCCTGGGCCTGTGATGTTTGTCTGCGTCATTTTGGGTGCTCCGATGGCGTGGATAATGCCTATAGCGGTCAGATTCTATGTCGGTCGTATGGGTATTTTGGGGGGTTTGTGATATGGATTGGGGATTTCTGGATCCGCTGTCTTGGACTTGCCGTATGTTATCTAATGGGCGTTTTCGCTCCATAGAGGCATTCGCTTCGTTTTGTATATTGTCGTGGTATCAAGCTAGGAGATTATTATGAGGGCTATTGCATTTGGTGCGTTGGTTGTTGCTGGGGTTTCGGGTTCTGCGTTGGGGGCGGGGGAGCCGATTCAGTTGGAGCCGAGTCGGGGGGAGGTTCGGCATGCGGGGCATATTTATTTTAATGTTGCGACTGGTGAGAAGATTACTACGCTGATTGGTGCTGGGGATACGCAGGGTGCGGCTGTGGGTGATCCGGGGACTGAGATCTGGATATCCAATACCGGTGCGCAGTGCGCGGACTTTGGGTATGACTCGACATTCTATTTTGGTCTAGATGACCCGACCGGGACGAGCTTGCTTTCGCACAACGCAATTTTCTTTGATTGGAGCGAGATCGCTCACAATACGGTGGTAGATTGTGTTCAGGTGCACTGGGTGACAGGGCACATGGATACGGATTCAGACAGCGATGGGGTGGCCGATGGTGTTGAGGGGTTTGGTGCAAACTGGATCTATTGGGATGCGATCAATGCGTCTCCGGTCTCTTTGGTTGAATGTGTGTGTGCGCCGATTATTGGGTTTGATTTTTTCTCGTTGCCTGGGATTTTTCCGCCCGAGCCCGGTGAAATGGCAAAATGGACAGCGGATATAGATCTCGGAACTGAACTTGAGTTTTCCATGGTTTTTGAGATCGGGGATAATGACGGCGATCGTAATGGAGCTGATGTTCATAATTATCGGATGGATCTGCGCGATGGTGATTCTGACGGTAATGCAGACAACGACTTTAATGGGAATGGGTTGGCTGATTGGGGTTGGTCGATTCAGTTTGCGCAGCCCGGGAGTGCTGATCTTGACAACGCTGATGGGGATGATGATTGGTCAACTGGGATTGATGGCAGCTTGGATGATCAGGCCATCGCTGGAGTTTCTTTTGGATCTCCGACGCCGGGGCATCCGAGTTATGATGCTGATCTGGATCGCTGGGTTTGGGTGAGCGACGGGCCCACAGCGGGATTAACACATGATCGGTTTATTCTTGGCTACGACAGTGCTTGGGGGGGCTATGGACCATATAGATCAAATGGTTTGTACGGCCATTTCTGGTTCGGCGGGCTTGATTGCTCGGCTGGGCAGACCACTGGCTACACGCCAGCGGCTCACTTTCAGATGGTGCTGTATGGGCCGGGTGGGGTTTGCCAGGCTGATCTTGCGGGTAATCCGGATGGATCGCCTGATGGGACTCTGAACTTCTTGGATATCTCGGCGTTCCTGGCACTCTTTGCGGAAGGTGATCCTTGGATTGATCTTGCTGGGAATCCGGACGGGTCGCCTGATGGTGTGCTGAACTTCTTTGATGTGTCGGCGTATCTCGCGTTGTTTGCGGCTGGCTGTCCTTGATCAGATTGTTTGATCATGGGCTTGATGATTCGTTTTTATTGTTTGATTTTGATTTTCGTGGGTTTATATGAAGGAGTACGGAATGTACGCACAAGGAATGAGTGCTTTGATTGTTGTTGGATTGGCTGGGTCTGCTCTTGCTGGGCCTGATCCAATACAGCTGGAGCCGAGTCGGGGGGAGGTTCGGCATGCGGGGCATATTTATTTTAATGTTGCGACTGGGGAGAAGATTACTACGCTGATTGGTGCTGGTGATACGCAGGGTGCGGCTGCTGGGGATCCTGGGACTGAGATCTGGATTCAGGATACTGGTGCGCAGTGTCTCGAATACGGCTACTCGACCAGTTATTTCTTTGCACTTGATGCTCAAACTGGAACATCCGGAACAGGAACGATTCCCAACAAAATCAACTTCGATTGGGGTGATATCGAGATGAACACCGTTGTTGACTGTGTTCAGATTCACTGGATTTCGGATCATGCGGATACGGACACTGATGGCGACAGCCTTGCTGACGGGGTTGAGGGGTTCTCTGCGAACTGGACCTACTGGGATGGGATGCAGGGGCGTTCGCCGCAGCTTGAGTCGATTGCGATGCCTGTGATTGATTTTCGTTTCTACAGCTTGCCTGGCGAGTATCCTGTTGATACCACGACGATCGCGATCTGGACTGCTGATATTGATCTAGGCGGGACCTTTGGTACTTCGCTGACCTTTGAGCTTGGTGATACGGATTCGGATCTGCAGGGTGCTGATGTTCATAATGCTCGGATGGATCTTCGGGATGAGGATTCTGATTTGATTCCTGATATTGATCCTGATGAGGATGGGCTTGCGGATTGGGGTTGGTCGATTCAGTTTGTTCAGCCGGGCATGATGGATGTTGATAATGCAGATAGTGACTCAGATACTCAGACGGGTATTGATGGTGATATTTTTGCGATGGCAACCGCAGGGATTGCCTTTGGTTCACCGACCCCGGGTCATGCGGAGTTTGACTCTGTTGCGGGGATTTGGGAGTGGGTGTCTGATGGGCCGACGGCTGGTGTGACTGAGGATGCATTTGCTCTCGGTCTGACTGGCAATCCAGACGGTTCGGGTGAACTAACAATTATTGGTACCTTCTGGTTTGGTGGGCTTGATTGCTCGGCTGGGCAGACGGATGGGTATAACCCGGCAGCGCACTTTCAGGTGGTGCTGTATGCGGGCGGTGAACCGCCTCATTGTCCCATTGATCTTGGCGGGAATCCGGACGGATCACCTGATGGTCAGTTCAGTTTTATTGACATTTCAATTTACCTGAATTGGTTATCGACTGGTGACTTGCGTGCGGATATTACTGGTCCGGTTGATTGTGTGCCAGATGGTCGTTTGAATTTCCTTGATATCTCGAAGTTTGTCATGCTGATTCGGGAAGGCTGCGGCAACTTCCCGTAACTGAGTTGTGATGGTATTTATTGGTATTTTGAATATTGGAGATTAGAAATGATGCAAAGATGGAATACGGAATCGATTGCTTTGGCTGCTGGTGTTGTGCTGGTTGGTTTGGCTGGGTCTGCTCTTGCTGGGGCTGATCCAATACAGCTGGAACCGAGCCGGGGAGAGGTTCGGCATGCGGGGCATATTTACTTTAATGTTGCGACGGGGGAGAAGATCACCACGCTGATTGGTGCTGGTGATACGCAGGGGGCCGCTGTGGGTGATCCGGGGACTGAGATTTGGATAGCGGATACTGGTGTGCAGTGCGCAGATCAGGGGTATTCGACCGAATATTTTTGGGGTCTTGATGATCCGACT
>Ga0316203_1001301_pt1 | contig 18734 bp, 18 predicted proteins | sample 6monrhotite_MG_FD_204940 | JGI IMG/M metagenome (GOLD analysis project Ga0316203, IMG submission 204940) | Microbial mat bacterial communities from mineral coupon in-situ incubated in ocean water Damariscotta River, Maine, United States -... | ecosystem: Environmental > Aquatic > Marine >... | reverse complement strand
GTAAGCGTTTTCATATTCTATTCGGAGTGGACGAGGCATAAAATGGATAATATCAAATATAGCCTAATATTTCAATATAATACTTGACCCCTTTTATTGGGTGTAGATCAGCCACTGACAGATATTTCACGTTTTCCGACCCAATAAGTTGCCTACTGTTGTATAAACTAACGGCGGAAAGTGGGAAATATGCCATAAATAGAGTGTAAAACGACGATTGAATCCACGTCTGTGGAATAGACTAGTGGTGACATCCAGGATCAATATTTTCTCGTTCCCATGCTCCGCGTGGGAATGCATACCGTAGGTACGTGTGAAGCGGCGTATGGATTCCCACGGAGGACCGTGGGAACCAGGGGGGTTGGTGGGGTGTGAATACACAGAGAGATGAGCATGGGTAGGAGTACGATCTTTCTTCGCTAGTCAGTTTCCATACATAAATCGCGAAGAGATATCACCCTTTAAATAAGCAGTATTATCCTATATCCCATTTTTTCGTTAAATTGTTATTGGTTGAGTACTTATACCAGCCCTTTCAAGGTGAGTTACATACATTTTCGGAGCAAACTCTATGATTTTCCCTGCACGATTCTGTTTTTATAGGGTTCTAATACGGCGCCTTTATTATTTAAGAAATATCTAAAGAGCGCTTGGAACCCACCTAACCCTATATTTACAGTGTTTTGTGCAAATGCTACAAAATCACATTGATTAATTTTTCACCTTGAAAGGGCTGGTACTTATACCCCCTTGATGCTAATTATTCTGGAATCCGGTTTGGGTTTTTTTCTATTTCTTGTCAGTGGTTGATCTACACCCCTTTTATTTTTCTTTTATTTTGATTTGACTATGACAATGTCGAGCGCAGCAAAATCACAGCCAAACCAAGCTTACCAAAAAACTTTGTAAATTTTTGTTATGTTTCTTAGCCTCATAACCAACGATTTACTCTATGTTTATATTCAACAAATTCTAGCCCAAATAGCTTTTCTAATGCCACTTCCTCAGGAAGGATATATAATTTATTTACGATAACAACAAATATCGGCAATAATATAAAATTAAATATATTACCCAAAAACAACGCATACCCTACAAGCCATAATAGAAAACCGATATACATTGGATTTCGGGAAAGACTGTATATTCCATTTGTCACTAACTGCGTAGTTTTATGAGGGTCTATCGGATTAACTGTGGTTTTGGCCTTTCGAAATAAACTACCACCAACAACGACAGAAATAACACCAACTAAAATAATTAGAATCGAAACTAATACCTGAAAAGGAAAATGAACATAAACAAGAAAATTAATATTTGCAATTACACTCATGGTGAACACAAAAAATAAGGTGATCGCCAACGGAAATTTAAGTAATTTTTTAATCACTATTTATTTTTTTCAACCCCAACCATTTGTAGCATAACTATAGATTCCTGCGTATAGAAATTTGTAATAAAAAAGAAACATTCCAACACTTTACAAACTCAACGGATAATTAATAATAAGCAAAATAAAAGACATTGCTAGCATTATAATCCTCAATAGAAATTCTAAACCCCTAAAAGTTAGGTCTAGCTTTATAAGCAGGATTTCCGTGGGCTATATTTTTATTAAAAACAATATCCACCTTTGAAACATAACGCATGACTCACGCACCGACGTAGGAAATCGTATGAAGCCAATGGTTATAATTCACTTTCTTAATTATATGGTGAAGAAAAATTTTCAGGAAAGAGGCCTAAGCCAGCAGAGATATCTAAAGCTTCACTAGGCATCTTGTTTACTCCGATATACATATAGTAGTCATATCCAAAATGAACAAACATATTATCATGTATCAACTTCGTCCAAATTTCCCCACGCAAAATCAGTCTTGTTAGGATTTCTATTTCTGCCTTATTGTAAAACTTGTTATCTTCAATCGTTAATCTATCATCTTTATAGTTTCGAGTATTTTCTAGGGAAATTAGCTTTAATGCTTGAATATCCATATCATCCATAAACGAGAGCACAGACTTAACATACGCATCTTCAACAAAATCATATTCTTCTTTTGTTACTACCTCACCATTAAATACCTTTCCTATATCACAAATCGACGTCCATTCATCTAACAAATACCCTCCCGAACGCTCATCTCTATATTGAGGATTGTATTTAGTTACACGGTACTGAAATTTCACTGACGATCCTTTGTAAGTTATAACGCCTAAAATCAACCAACCAAAAAATTCGCAGCGGTTTTTAGATCGGCTGGATTTTTTTATGTACGCCCAGCATGGGCATGAACTTATCGGGTGCAAACCCTCTGTAGGAGAACCTAAATTGATTCATCATGGGTCAATCATAACGACTAGCCAACGGCAAGGGCAAATGCCAAATGTGCAGTTGCCTCGGGCGATAGAGGTCAGCAGCCAGCCTTGAACGAAGATTTATTGAAATACGTCCTGTTACCCGTGAACCTTCACATGGCCTGGAAGCAAGTGCAAAGGAACAAAGCAGCACCCGGTGTCAAGGGCTCACCATTGACGATTATCCTCAATGGGCCAAACAACACTGGGCTGCGGCGCGTCAAGCCTTCGAACGTGGCTATTATATTCCGCAACCGATACGACGCGTGGAGATTCCCAAACCGACGGGCGGTGTCCGTTTTTTGGGCGTACCCACCGTTAAAGACCCGACTTTCTCAACGGCCAGCCACGGCTTCCGACCAGGGCGCAATGCCCACGGAGCCATCCGGCAAATCAAAGGCTTTATTGAAGAAAGTTACCGGGTTGCGGTGGAGACGTGGAGGACATTGGGATCAAAAACCCCGCCGACATCCGCAAAGTCATCTACACCACCAACGCCAACGCCATCGAAGCGATGCATCGTCAGTTTCTCAAGCTAACCAAAACCAAGAGTGCCTCCCCCAATGAGAACAGCCTGATAAAGCTGTTATACAGGGAGATTCAAAATACCAGTAAGAAATAGGCCCTGCCCACCCAGAACTGGAATTTGACACCATCCCAGTTATCGATTTATTTTGAAGGTCGGTTAGATAACGTTTTGGATATTTAACCGATAACGCTGACACAAAATTTTGAACACCCTCGGCCACCATACTTTTTCAAGAGCCTATCAGGGAGCAGTGCAGTAGAGTTGTACCGCTGGGCAATACCCTGGCGATATTGGCCAACGAACTCTGGCTAGCTATAACGGGTTGGAGATATTGGTGGATCGATATGAACTGTTCTGGTCAGTCAGTATGGAAAACCAAAGTCAGTGCGAAACAAACCTAAAACAACTGAAGGAACTCATGCATGTATTTCAAATCGCTTACGTTTGTTAGTTTATTGCTTTTTTCAAGTGTCTCCTCTGCCGTAGAGCCCGACGAAACTCATATCTATACCTATGATACTTTTCGATCCCTCGATCTTTATCTGCCCGGGCCAAATGCCTGGATTGACCAGGGCGAGTCTCGTCCAGCAGCGATTGTGATTCACGGTGGCGGCTGGTCATCGGGTAGTCGCACTGGTGATATGTTGAGTGTTGCTCATTGGTTGGCGGCGCAGGGGATGGTTGTGATTAGTGTCGATTATTCACTTTCGACCACGCACAAATGGCCGACCCAGATTACAGATGTCGCCCAAGGGGTGTGGTGGCTAAAGAACAATGCAGATGCTTATAATATTGATTCTAATAAAATTTTGGCTGTTGGAGGTTCGGCGGGCGGTCATCTTGCCGCGATGCTTGGGCAGATAGTGCTTACTGACTCCGTGAGCGGAGTAAACAGTGAAGTACATCGCGTTGTTTCACTTTGGGGTCCGTGGAACCTGGCCGATCTCGAGAGTGTTGTTGACCCTGAGATTGAAACTGACACGGTTATAGAAAACCGTATTGGCAACGTGTACAACCTTTTGCCAGTTTTTAACCTCAATGCGCAAGTGCAGGCATCCCCCATTTATTACATCAATAATCAATCTCCACGAACATTGCTTTTCAATGGAGATCGTGATGGCGCGGCGCCAATAAGACAGGCAAATACTGCATGTGCAATATACGTCCTTAAAGGGTTGCCCGAGAGCCAATGTAAGGTGGTGCCGTTACCCGGTATGGGTCATCATTGGCCTGTTCTTCCTGAGAATATGACTACGTTTGTTGAAGAATTTCAGCTTTTTTTGAATGAGTGGGTAGGTACCCCGAATTAGTTCGCCGAGTTGTCGATCAGGAATGAGATGCTATTCATTGAGTATATGGATAGCGTCCTCTTTTTTCTCTGGTCAGCTTTGCATTTTATCAACCGCAAAGCTGCCACTGGGTTAGCTGTCCCGCAGCTTTAGCTGCGCGTTCCACGGCTTTATCCAGCTGTTCAGTGAGATGGCAGGATTTGAAATCATGGCCGAGTATTTTAAAGTGCTCTTCGTCCTTGGGCCTGAACATGGTGATGATTTCCCTACCTTTGCGTCCACCGCCATTCGTGACTTAAGCTTCGCAATGGTCGTTGGAATACTGCTGGTACGTTTTAAACCCGTATCACTCAGTTTCGCATAGCAAATTTCTTACGCTAGATACATAACAACCCAACGTGGGATATTTTCATCCACTCTCCCACTCTGACTTATTTTTATCGCTGCCAGCTCAACTTTAAAATGCCTGGCGGCTAGTTTTGCCACTTCGCCAATACCCGGTCGGAAAGCACGAACAGTCTCCCGATTAAGCTCTTCGTCGTCAGTCAATCGTTACTGGTAAACTTAATCTCGAAAACGATCAGATCACTACCCAGATAGGATATCTAATTACCCTTTCCATAAAACCTTGCTATCTCTTCATCAATATCCATTTCCACAAATGCTCGATACTTTACCGGCTTTGATAATTTTATCGATAATTGTCATATGTTTCCTGACGATACAGCCAAACGGTCGCAAGTAATTTGCTCACATAATTTAGATAATTTTTCCACGGATAGGTTTCCAACTGATCCACCATCCCAGCCTCAATGGGATTTCTGTGGATGTAACGTGGAAAGCTGGGATTGATAACTATCTTCCTCAACCAGAATGGCTTTATAACGCCCTCGAAACAGAGGACCGCCCTGCTTTCTGAACCGATTATAACGTTGTGTATATTGCCCATTGATATGACACATAGCACGACCAAGATTAGCTTCGGGTATTTTCATCAATAAATGATAGTGATTGTTCATCAAACAATAACAAAGTATCTGCAACCCAAATCGCTGATAGCCTTATCAAGCATCTTTAAAAAGGCGTTGAAATAATCTTCTGTTATCTGGCAATAGAACTATACAAGCATTGCACCGCCGTCACTTACAATTGTGGTACCAGTAACGTAGCTGTCGCTCATTAGAAATAAATATGGATTGGAAATTTGAGAATCACTCCCGAGACCTAATGGAATTATTTCTTCCATTTCTTTTAGCGTTTTAAATCCAGGGGAAACAGCATTAACCCTGATTGGTGAAAGCTCTATTGCCAGAGCTTTGCATAAAGACTCTACCGCACCACTAATAATGCTCATTGTAGAATAACCATCATAAGGCCGTTTCCCTAATGTACCTGATGAAAAGGTTATGCTACCGCCTTTATTAAGGTATTTATAAGCTAATCTTGCAAAATTATATTGCCCCCAAAACTTAGTATCAAATGCAAGACGAACATCTTCTGGGTTTAGCTCTAAGAATGGGGACACTATAAGAGGCGATTTAACAGTGATAATGAGATGATCAAACATTCCAACTTTTTCAAGTAAACTTTTTATTTCACTTTCGACGGTAATATCAACCGAATAATAGCTACAGTTTGTAAGGCCATGTAAGCTTTTAAGACGGTCTTTATCTTTAATCGCAGATCTAGAAGCAATAATAACGTCAGCTCCTGTTTCTTCGACCTTTTTTGACAGGGCTAATCCCACCCCTGAGCTTCCACCAACAATTAATACTTTTTTTCCTTTCACGTCTTTATCATTTCCTTATTATTTATCACATATTTAGATACTGCCACATAACGTTTGCTCTGAGTTGAGCGAGGGACATCACTGAACTTTCCATGAACTACAATGTTTCCCCTACCACAGAACCTTAAAGAACCAAAGTGCCCCACGTCAACTCCAGCTGCTCGTGATAGGCCGCATGGTTCCAGGCTATCCACAACAGGCCTTCAGATGACAGGGGCACCCCCGTGCCAGGTACGGCGAATGGAAGGGTGGAGATGACGGTTCACGACATCCCCACCACTAATCGTTAGCTAATATTACTCCTTAACCAATGGTGGTAATCCGCATGTGGTATCGGGTCCGCTGGTTTTACAAGTACCGCCAAGCGCTTTGATGCTTTCAATCATTGTGTCACAGGCTGCTCCAAACGCGCAGTGAAACGAAGCGCGGTCGATGCCATCAAAACCGGTTTCAAGAGTGAAGTTGTCGGGGGAGCAGCCGCCAGGTGCACTGGAGCGTACCCAGCCGTCGGGGCACCGGTCTATGGCATGAAGTTTTGCTTGTTTAAGCGTAATGAAATCCGGGGAGCAGCCGCCAGGCGCGCTGGAACGTACCCAGCCATCGGGGCAGGCGTGTCGTGAATCGCGAACGCCATTCAGGTGCAAGGTGAAAAATTCCGGTGAACAGCCGCCGGGCACGCTGGATTCAACCCAGCCTTTGGGGCAGCCTCGTGTTGAATCAAGGCCAACGAGCTTCAGGGTAAAAAACCCTGGTGAACATCCGCCGGGGACACTCGATGGAACCCAACGATCAGGGCACTGCTTTAGCAACGCTTGAGCGTAAACCGGATCGACTCCAATCAGGTCTAAGGCATAAGAAACCCCAGTAGCGAATAGCGACAGAACAAAGATCAAAGGTGTGACGCCCGGCAATGTTCGCGAAGTCCGATTTTTGTGTTTGGAAGTGGAGCAAGGTTTCGATATCTCTTTCATATTTTTATCCTCTGTAATTGTACTCTGAAAAACGTAAGCATGACCTATCCTGATCACGTGGCCATAGCTTGCCACTGATAGCCCAATGCCCTCAGTGAATTAATTCGTGCAAAGAAAGTGGAATATTGCTATTGATTTTTCAGTGAAACCGATGGTTGCTAATGCACTAACCAACCCAATATACTTGCTCACCCTCTTCAATCCTGCACAAAAAGAAAAAAAGAGTCACAAAAGAGAGCAAAAAGTATCATATACATATTTTATTGAACTGAACCTGACAATACAGACTTCCAAAAAACCAGAGACTGTAATCTTTTCTGTGTAATTGTCTATCATTAACCCCTCATGGGGAAAGGATAGATAATAATGAAAAAAGAAGACCTCCAGGCCATCGCACAGGAAGCCGCTAAAAACATCAAGACTGAAGAAGATTTAAACGAATTCAGGCAGATGCTCACTAAGATCACCGTTGAAGCGGCGTTGAATGCAGAGCTTGATGATCATTTAGGTTATTCCAAGCACGAAAAAACCAGCACCGATAACAGCCGCAATGGCTTTTCAAGTAAAACGCTGCAAACCGAAGATGGTCAATTTGAACTGAACACCCCGCGTGATCGTAACGGGGGTTTTGAGCCGAAACTCGTCAAGAAAAAAAACGTCGCTTTACCTCGATGAGCGACAAAATATTATTTCTCTATGCTCAGGGTTTATCGACGCGCGACATCGTCACCACCTTCAAGGAAATGTACGGTGCAGATGTCTCAGCCAGTCTTATTTCAAAGGTAACCGATGCCGTCATTGAGCAAGTCGTCGAATGGCAATCTCGGCCACTGGATACGGTGTATCCCATTGTTTATCTGGACTACATCGTACTCAAAATACGACAAGACAAACAGGTGATTAACAAAGCCGTTTATTTCGCCTTAGGTGTCAACATAGAAGGCCACAAAGAATTGCTCGGCATGTGGCTGTCGGAAAATGAAGGTGCCAAATTTTGGCTAAGCGTGCTTACCGAGCTTCAAAACGTGGCATCAATGATATCCTCATCGCCTGCGTCGATGGTCTGAAAGGCTTTTCTGATGCGATACAAGCGTCTACCCGCAAACACAGGTTCAGCTTTGCATCGTCCATAGGTGCGCAATTCAGTACGTTACGTGCCCTGGAAAGATGACAAAGCCATCACGGCGGATTTAAAGAAAATTTATCAGTCCGTCACCGAAGATGAAGCTTTGCTCGCTTTAGATGAATTTGAAAAATACTGGGATGAACGCTATCCCCAAATCAGCCGAAGCTGGCGAACGCATTGGCACAACCTCAACACGTTGTTTAATTATCCTGCTGATATCCGTAAGGCCATCTACACTACTAGCGCAATTGAGTCACTGAATAGCGTTATTCGGAAAGCCATTAAAAAACGCAAACTTTTTCCCACCGACGATGCCGCAAAGAAAGTGGTGTACCTTGCGATACAGCAAGCCTCAAAGAAATGGACGATGCCCATTAATCATTGGAAAACAGCCCTCAATCGCTTTATGATTGAATTTGAAGACCATTTGATTGATTATGTATAAAATTTAACTCGGGTTGTTACACAGAATTGGTTACAGTCTCATTTGAACCACTACATCATGTCTGGGGGATATTGCTCCACACTCTGAGCAGATACTTACGTTGCCAACGTACTTAACAGCGATGTCTACACGTTACTCTTGCATTTTTAGATCAACGCAACTAGTCTGCCAAGGCAAATGGATACCCAAGAGATGCTCGTAATCCTCTTCTATTTCCATGAACTCAATTTGGTACTCTATATTGACTCAAAAATAGTAATTCTACCTCTATCTACCTGGAGGAATTTCACAAACTTCTACGAAGAACCTAGAAATCTTTATGATTGATCAAAGCTCAACCTTCAAGCGTGATTTACAAGGATTAAGAGCAATTGCCATCTTGCTAGTTATACTGGCGCATGCCGGTCTAGCTATTGTTCCAGGCGGATTTATTGGGGTAGACATTTTTTTCGTGCTCTCAGGGTATTTAATTACGGGTCTTCTGCTACGCGAGCTTGAACAGACTGGTCGCATTGCCTTTATACGGTTTTATGCTCGACGACTGAAACGACTCCTGCCCGCCCTCGTTTTTATGTTAATTATTTCTTCTGGTCTTGCCGTTTGGCTCTTGTCTGGAGTAGAAGCTCGCTCACAATTGTCATCGTACCCATTTGCTGTGAGTTGGACAAGTAATCTTTATTTTACTTTTACGACATTTGATTATTTTAATGAATTAGCAAATCGAGATTTATTTTTACACACTTGGTCATTGGGAGTAGAAGAACAATTTTATATAATTTGGCCTGCGATATTACTATTCTTATTTTGGATCGGAAGGAAACAGCGAAAAGCTAATCAAAATGATTCCAGCCTAATACTTCCTGGGTTGATAATAGCATTTATTGCCAGCCTCATACTTTCCCTTTATTGGACAAAAAATTTACCTCAAGCGGCATTTTATCTAATGCCATCACGTATCTGGCAATTCTCGCTTGGTGCCATCGTCTATTTTATACTTCAAAGTGATTTTTTGAGTAAAAACAGTTTTACCAAAACATTTACGTATTTTACGTTAGGCACGGGACTGCTCTTAATTATTGGTAGTGCTATAGCACTGCACCCCAGTCTTTCTTATCCGGGATTATGGGCTCTTTTACCTTCTTTTGGCGCTGCTTTAATTATTTTGGCTGGCCATACCTTTCCCAAAGGTTTAGGTGGCCCACTTGCTCATCCAGCTTTAGTTTGGCTAGGTGATCGATCTTATTCTCTATATCTTTGGCATTGGCCGATTTTTATTCTCGGTTTTTCAATGGGGTTTCAAGGTCAAGTATTCCCAACTTTAGGTATGATATTACTCTCAATATTAGCAGCGATCTTGAGTTTCAGGTTAATTGAGCTTCCCTTTTGGAAAGGACGATGGAGTCACACTAAACCCCTTCGCACTATTTTGGTCAGTTTACTTATCATGTCTACAATAATTCTTGTCATGTATCATGGATTGCGTCAACTCCCACAGCCAAACACCAGCGCCGACATAAGTAATCAATGGAGAAGTGACTTGCCGGTAATTTATCACCTTCCATGTGATGCCTGGTATGCCCATGCTCGAGTCGAGCCTTGTATGTTTGGAGTAGAAACGGCCGAAAAAACGGTTGTTTTTCTTGGCGACAGTATCGGAGCTCAATGGTTCTCAATGATTCCGGAAATATTCCCAATACCACTTTGGCGTATCATCATTTTGACGAAATCATCATGCCCGATGGTTGACGAAGACTTTTATTACCCACGCATTGGGAAAATCTATCAAGTATGTACAGATTGGCGCAATGAAATTCTTGACGAGCTGAAAACACTCAAACCGGATGTACTCATCATGGGGAGTTCTGCAACTTATGGCTTCAGTGAAATTCAGTGGATAGAAGGTAGTTCCAGAATTCTTGATCGTGTGAACAATGTGCAAACAACCGTCTTCGTTATTCCCGGAACACCAAGCCTTGGCTTTGATGGTCCTGGTTGTGTATCTCGACATCTTTCACCTGATGGCCATATTGATCATGAGAAGTGTTTGGCCAAAAATCGCATGCAACACGTCGAATCCAGTACAAAATTTCTTGAACAAGCTGTTAACCGATTCCCCAACATGTATATACTGAACTTAAATGATTTGGTATGTCCTGGAGGAGCCTGTAACGCCATTAACAAACAAGGAATAATTGTTTTTCGTGATAGCCAACACCTAACAGACTCTTTTGTACGAGCACAGGTTCCATTTATTCGTAAGCGATTAAAACGTTTTTATAATAATAATGATGAAGAATTATCAGTCTCCGGCACTCAGAAATAAGCATTAGTTAAGCACTAATCATTGTATATTACCCCTTAATTAAGTGAGTAAAGCTTCTTTTTTAAAGGAAGATTCAACTCAATTATTTTCTAATGATACAACCAATCAATCCCGGGTAACTTACTTACGTAATTTAGATAACTACTCCATGGACAGTCTTCCAGACTGATCGACCACCCGGGCTTCAATGGAATTTCTGTGAATGTAATCTGAAAGCGGAAGTTGATAGCTATCTTCCTCAACCAGAATGGCTTTATAATGCCCACAAAATAACGGGCCATCCTGTTTTTTAAGACGACTATAACTTTGTGTATATTACCCATTGATATGGCGCATGGCGCGACCAAGATTAGCTTCGGGTGTTTTCACCAACGAGTGATAGCGATTGTTCATCAAACAATAACAAAGTATCTGAAGACCAAAGCGATAGTGAAGCTCCTCAAGTGTCTTTAAAAAGGCCTTGAAATAATTTTTTCTATGAAAAATGTGCTATCGACCTCTACCTCAAGCGTTAGAGCACCAATCAAAGCTTCGTGCATCTTGCAGGATATAAGCCTCTATCGGGAAAGGGATAACTTTCCACTCGTATCAAGTGTTGCACCCACGGCGGAATCGAAGTTTCTTTGTTGTAATAAGATGACCTCCAAAGATGAAAAAAATGGGTGGAGTGTACATAGAGAATTGGGCACAAGACAGAGGTAAATTTTTTATTTACCTCCATTTTTAAGCCATGGAATTCTCCTCATTACCGAACGGTTAAAGAACCAAGACCCTCCATATCAACTCTAGATCTCAGTTAGCTGCTTTATACAATGTTTTTTCCATTACCATCAATTTTGGTATTTCGTTAAAACTCAATGACGCGTAAAAGCTTGATGGAACACTATCTCTTTGGGTAATCAGGTATATTTTTGACACCTTTTTTTCTATAAGAATTTTTTCTAGCTTGTTCATAAGACCTTTCCCAATTCCATTTCTTTGAATGCTAGCACTAACACATATCTCTTCCAAATCGTAGCATGTAGCGCCATTATATTGCTGAATTTTTCCAAATAGGAAACCACATATACATCCATTTCTTACGGCTTTAATGGCAATAGATTTTGGATTGATAAAAAAACCACTGAGCCTTTCAAGTATGTCATCGATTCTCCATTTTTCATTCCATGGAGACTCACTGAATGTAGTAATGTACAACTCTGAACAGTCGACTAAATCATCTTTATCAATGTTTGAAAATATCAATCCCATATTTCTCTCTTGCAGCTAATTCATTAATGTAAATTTATGGTTAATAAAAATTTAGCGTGAATGATAAACTTTGCCCAGACTAGTACCTAAATTCTTCAATGAGCTGCCATTCTCCTTTTTCGTTAACTGATAAAATGAAAATCCTAAAGTTGAAATAACTACCACCTTCGACAGAATCTCTCGAACTAATTAATACATCTTCAAACCCATCAGAATTGAAATCACCACGCCCCACCAAACTAATATTTTGAAATCCTCCATCGTCAAAAAATTTAACGCGATCCTTTGATATGGCTTCAAACTGTAGATTCTGATTTATATCACTCCAGTATTTTTTGGATTTATCATTAGCGTTTTTTTCCGCTTCTCTGGTAGATGTCTGAAAAGCTATTTCTACGGGAAAATTTTCCAGCATGGATTTATTAAGGAAATCATTTGGTATATTAGATTTTTCTGGAGACTTGGCATTTAACAATAATTTAGTTGAACGACACATCATAGCAAACTCCAAAAACGCGTTTATTTCATTATCCCTGAGTGCGTGCGTTTTTTTTGTCACCTCGGATAGGTAGCCACTGCAATTAGCAAATGAAGTGTTTTCTGAACTTTTAGTGTTTACAACAGAAATTTCGGCATACCATGGAGCATCTAAAACCCCTTGAAGATCTTTTTGCTCATTGATAGGCACAGCTTTAGATAGCAATTCTACCATTTGATACTCAGAAGACCATGAAACCGAGTAATGTAGTTTATTTTCAGGCGGTTTCTCTGAGCATCCAGAAATCGATGCCAATAATACCAAGAAAGCTATGGCTTCTTTTCGATAAATGTAATTGTACAACCACATAATAATTCACTCCTATGGTTTCACTGCCTTGGTAGTCGTTTTCGCACTATTCGCTGCTTTTTCTAACAAATCTTTTACATACTTGTTTCGAGTTGCTGAAATTGGGCTTTTACGATTAGAGTTGTCAGCAGCTTTCTGCCAATCCTTTGCTTTAATTGCACTATTAAATGTAGGCCATTTATTTTTAAGTTTTGTCATTCCTAGATTGAAAATTAAATCGAGTAATGCAAGGCGAACTTCTGTAGGAAAAGTATTAAAATCTGTGTATATTTTTCCTAATTCCTTCTCAAAAGACTTTATATGCTTATCGGTAAGCTTGTTGATTTCCATGATAGGAAGAGTCAGTTTTGTGTGTTTTTTATAGAAAGATGCCAAACGGTTGGCGGGTTGCTTTTTTACCGCCTCAAAGTCTGACTTAATCTCAGCCTTGCTAGCGGGCATATTGTTGGATTTTTTAAACCCTAATTTTTGCGCATCAACTATCGACCCCAGTAGATGTCCAATACCAATAGTGACGTAACCATTAGAATCCAGATACATATGCGATACCTTCCCTTCATATTTTTCTAGATTGTTACGTAATGTTTGTTTTTCTGTAGTTGTGGCCATAAATAATTACCCTCTATTCAACTTAATTCGTGATGGTATTTGTACACTAACATTTAGCGTGAGCAACGCGGAGGACAAGGAAAGCTACCCGAAGCCACCGCACGATTGCCCGACGCTGAAATTTAAAAGAAGCAAAAGTCCTTCGCGTTTGGATTAAAAAATATTCATTTATCCAATCCAATTTTCATTACCCACGCTATTGAATAGTACAAATTTGGTTTAGATTTTTCAGTCACCTTACATTTAGCTCAATGCCAACAATATGAAAAGCTTTATACTTCTGATAAGTAATTTACTTCAAACGCAAAAAATCTGACGGATTGTTTAGTTACGTTACCCTAACACCTCAGACTTTCACAGGCACAGATATGAATATCCCCATTCATTCGGCTCCTATCACTCCATCAACTAATCCCTTATGTTGTGTTCGATAATGCCCCGGTGAGTACCCCCGGCTTTGACGAAAAGTCTTGCTGAACGTGGTTTCAGACTCATACCCCACCTGCTCTGCGACCTGTGCCACAGAAAGGTTTGATTCCCGCAACAAACGGGCCGCCAAATCCATACGCCAGCGCCGCACATAAGTTAATGGTGCAATACCCACGAGAGTCGAAAAACGTTTGGCGAAGGCAGCTCGGGACATGGAAACTTCTTTGGCCAATGAGTCCACGCTCCAGCTTTGTTGTGGCGATGCATGTACCAACGACAATATTTTTCCAATGTGAGGATCACGCAATGCGCCCAGCCAGCCAGCGCAACACTCGGGTTGCTTTGCCAGCCAGGCACGCACCACTAAAACAAAAAGCACGTCTGACAACCGGCTGATGATGGCACTTGAACCGGGCGCCGTTTCTGATTGGCAACGCTCTCGCATGAGCATACGCACCAGTAGGCCCAGACTATCATCTGACTGTGACTGATCCGCAGGCAGATAAATAACAGAGGGCAACAGTGATAATAAAGGGTGCGCACCATCCTGTTCAAAATGGTAGGCGCCGCAAAAAATTACAGTGGAGGTACTTTCCGCAGCTTCCACTGAGCAGACTTTTTTTACAGCTACAAGGTAATGCTGCACAGGTGTATCCGGATGATCAGCCAGGATATGCCCTTCGCCATGCACCACCAATGCGACATCGCCCTGCACCATGTGAATCGGCTCGGCATCCTTACCGGAAATCAACCAGCAGCTACCCCGACTGACAATATGAAAAGTGGCCCGACGGGCCGCTTCAAATTGAATTCCCCAAGGCGGTGAAAATTCCGTCTGACACAATGTGGTATTACCAAAACGAGTCACCGCCAGCACATCAGCCAATACGTCCACTTTGCTTCCTCTCCACTATTTAAACGGTTCATTCCAATATTGCAAGCATACAAGCCACCTATCGTTTCGTCTACATAAAAAAGACGGATGGATATGTTTTTCAGCGTATTTGCCATATTTAATCTTCTATCACTCTGATATTTTAACCCCCGCCTTCAAAAGCATTATCTGGAAATCATTGCGATTACATAACGCAGGCACATTATTGGCACACTACAGGTGACATCAAATGAATGAACAAAATAAAACAACGGACATGGCACTCAGTCTGTCAACGCTACTGGTTCGCTGGCGCTGGCTATTCATGCTTCTCTCGTTAGCCATTGTGGGATCACTGACCAGCGGTGGACGTTTCATCAGTTTCGCCACAGATTATGAGGTCTGGTTTTCAGATGATAATCCACAACTGATCGATTTTACCGCACTGCAAAATACCTACGACAAATCCGATAATGTGTTATTTCTCATCGCACCGAAAGATGGCAAGGTCTTTACCCGGGAAACACTGGCCAGCGTAGAATGGCTGACGAAACAGGCTTGGCAAACCCCCTACTCTACACGCGTAGACTCCATCACCAACTTCCAGCATACCTATGCCAATGGCGATGACCTGATCGTTGCTGACCTTGTTGAAAATGCGGCAGCACTCAATAATGCAGAACTCATTGGCATCCAGGAAGTGGCCCTACGCGAGCCTTTATTATTGCATCGAGTAATCTCTGAAGACGCTGCGGTCACTGCCGTGAGCGTCACCATTAATTTGCCGAAAAATTCACCCGAAGGCAGCCCGACCGTAACGGCTTTCGCCCGTGACCTAGCCGCTCAATTGAAAACACGTAACCCCAATCTGGAAATGCACTTGACCGGGTTGGTGGTTATGGACAACGCATTTTTGGAAGCTTCTCAAAAAGATATGGGCTCACTAACACTCATCATGTTTGGACTGATTCTTTTTGGTTTGCTGATATTCCTACGCAGTATCTCCGGCACACTGAGTATTCTGGTGGTGATTATCCTGTCCATTATGGCGACGATGGGATTCTCTGGCTGGCTGGGGGTCAAACTGACACCGGTCTCAGCCGGGGCACCCACGATTGTCATGACTATTGTTGTTGCCAACGCCGTGCATATCTTGGTGTCATTAATTCACGCTATGCGCGCAGGCATGACAAAACGAGAAGCACTTATTGAGAGTTTACGTATCAATATACAACCGGTAGCACTGGCAACCATCACTACCATCGTCGGTTTTATGTCCATGCACTTTTCAGACGTTCCACCATTTCATGATCTTGGCAACATGGTTGCCATCGGCGTTATCTCCGCGTTCGTGCTTTCCATGGCTTTTTTACCTTGGTTAATCATGTTATTGCCCATGCGAGTAGGTGTGACCGAAAACTATAGCAATCGGCACATGAATGGTTTTGCGGATTTTGTCATCCGCAAACGCTCTACCTTGTTATGGTCCTTCACCGCCTTGACTCTGGTGCTCGTCGCCCTTATCCCCCAAAACAACATCAATGACAATATCTGGCAGTACTTTGACAAAAGTGTCGCGTTCCGAGTAGACACTGACTACGCCTCGGAACATTTAACCGGACCGTATTATCTCGAATATTCGTTAGACTCCAATCAGGAAAATGGCATCAGCCAACCGGAATACCTCAAAACTATCGATAACTTTCAGCAATGGTTATATCAACAACCTGAAGTGGTACATGTCAACACTATCAGCGATATATTAAAACGGCTGAACAAAAATCTGCATGGTGATGACTTGGACTGGTATCGCCTACCGGAAAACAAAGCCATGGCCGCACAATATTTGCTGCTCTATGAAATGTCATTACCGTATGGACTGGACTTGAATAATCAGATTAACGTGGATAAATCTGCCACACGTATCGTGGTCTCATTACACAACATGTCCAACAATAAGATGATCGAGTTTCATCAACGCTCCGGGGACTGGTTATCCAGCAACGCCGCCGATTATCAACTGACAGCAAGCAGTCCTATGTATATGTTTTCTCATATCAGCCTGAGAACCGTTTATCAAATGGTCGGTGGTGTCGCTTTTGCACTGACATTGATTTCTCTGTTAATCATGATTTCATTGCGTTCGTTCAAAATTGGCTTGATCAGCCTGATCCCAAATCTGCTACCCCCTATCATGGCATTTGGCGTATGGGGAATCCTGGTCGGAGAAGTTGGCTTTGCCCTGGCCGTTGGACTCGGCATGACCATTGGCATCATTGTCGATGATACCGTACATTTTTTAAGCAAGTATTTACGGGCACGGCGCGAAAAAGGACTGGATGCCGAACAAGCGGTGCGTTATGCCTTTTCAAACGTGGGTACCGCGCTGATCATTACAACGATTGTACTGGTCGGTGGATTTTCTGTACTCGCATTTTCAAGTTTTAAATTGAATGTTGATCTGGGCATGATCACGGCGCTCACTATTGGTATCGCTATCATTGTCGATTTTCTATTACTGCCCGCACTATTGATTAAATTCGATAAGCGAGATTATGTTTCTGAAAATACAGAAATACAGCACAACAAACCACTTACTCAAAACGTTGCATTGGAGGACGCATAAATGAACAAAATACTCATTACTACTTTATTAGGCACGGTGCTAATGAATACCGCCCATGCTTTGACCGCAGAAGAAAAAGGACTCGCCATTGCAAAGGAAGTTGAACAACGCGACAGTGGATGGAAGGATTATTCCACTCATTTAAAGATGACCTTGATCAACAAACAAGGAGATATAAGTAGTCGTTCTCTCCGCCTTAAAATATTGGAAGTCTCCGGTGATGGTGATAAAAGCCTGACGATTTTCGATAGTCCCCGAGATATAAAAGGCACGGCATTTTTATCCTATTCCCATGCGGTCACACCCGATGATCAATGGCTTTATTTACCTGCATTAAAACGGGTAAAACGTATTGCTTCGGCAAATAAATCCGGACCCTTTATGGGTAGCCAGTTTTCATATGAAGACCTTGCCTCCTTCGAGATAGAAAAATATCAATATACATTTTTGCGTGAAGAAACCTTTAATGGCATAGAGACTCTGGTTGTCGAAAACCAACCGAACTACAGTCACTCTGGTTATTCCCGACAAATCGTCTGGGTCGACAAAGAACGCTACATTCCACTCAAAATAGAATACTATGACCGGAAGAATGCCCTGTTAAAAATATTACACTTCCAGAATTACACCCAATATCTTGACCAATATTGGCGAGCACATGAACAAGTGATGGAAAACCAGCAGAACGGAAAAAAAACGATGTTAAGCTTAAACAACTTTCAATTCCGCATTGGCCTGAAAGAGCGGAATTTTGACAAAAACACATTAAAGCGTGTCCGTTAAATTATTCACTCTCTGTAACAGGATTCACATGAACGATAAAGCTGCAAACATCGTCCTCGCTCACCTGAAAAAAAGTGATCCTGTTATGGCGGGTCTGATCAACAGTCACGGTCCATCTTTAGCCAACATCGGCAAAAAAGCCAATCCCTTCCATGTTCTTGTGCGTACCATCATTAACCAGCAGCTATCGGTCAAGGCAGGCCAGACCATCGTGGCACGTATACTGGAAAAACAAAACGGACGGGTATTCAATGCTGAAAAATTGCAATGCATAAAAGACCAAGCAATACGGGATTGCGGCGTTTCAAAAAATAAACTGCGGTATATACGGAGCATTTCTCAGGCTGTTATCTCTGGAGAATTGAATTTCAGGGTATTAAAAACGTTCGACGATAACGCTGTCATCAATACACTCACTCAATATCCCGGCATTGGCCCTTGGACGGCAGAATTATTTCTGATGAGTGCTCTGGGTCGGCCGGATGTTT
>Ga0316203_1001286_pt1 | contig 18971 bp, 9 predicted proteins | sample 6monrhotite_MG_FD_204940 | JGI IMG/M metagenome (GOLD analysis project Ga0316203, IMG submission 204940) | Microbial mat bacterial communities from mineral coupon in-situ incubated in ocean water Damariscotta River, Maine, United States -... | ecosystem: Environmental > Aquatic > Marine > Coastal... | reverse complement strand
GGCCTCGCGTGACGTCACGCGGCCCCGGGGGACATGACGTCAGCAGGCCTCCCGGCGGAAAAAATGGTCACTGGCCCCCTCCGCTGACGTGGCGGCCTCCCATTGGCCCATATGCCCTGTTTTGCACTGCCTAGAGGGCAAACCAAACGGAGGCCTCCCATTGGTCGAGCCGGACCCCTACCCTCGGATTTGACCCATGCTCCAGAGTCCCCACAACCGGCCGAAAACCGGTGCGCAACAAAACGCAAGGCCCCTCAGAAAATGTTGCACACTGCCAGGCGAGGTCAGACCGGGCCTAGAGGTGCGGGAAACTGTTTTCGGGGGGATCCCGGGATGTTTTTTTCCAAGTGTTTATATTTTAATGGAGGGGGTGGTGGTGATAATATGTGTGTTGGTGGGGGTGTTTGGGGGGTGCTGCTGTTTCCTAATATGGAAGGAGCTGGGAGGCTGGGGGAAGTCGGGGGACAGTGGGAGAGGGGGAGAGGGAGGGAGGAGGAGGGGGGGGGGGAGGGAGAGAAAGAGAGAGAGAGAGAGAGAGAGAGAGAGAGAGAGAGAGAGAGAGAGAGAGAGAGAGAGAGAGAGAGAGAGAGAGAGAGAGAGAGAGAGAGAGAGAGAGAGAGAGAGAGTGAGAGAGATCATGACGAAGAAGGTCAAGAATGAGAAGAAGGAGATCATATGGGATAATGAGAAGGAGAGGAGGAGGTAAATCATTAGGCATGGAGAGGAAGAGGGCGGCGGTAATGAGTATGAGAATGGCGTAGATGAGGTAGTTCATTTGCTGGTCGGGGGAACGTGTGCGTGCGCGTTGTTGCGGTTAATGCAAACGCGCTGAAGGAGGCCGGTGGGGTTCATCGGGATGGCGTGCGGGTACACGGTGATGCCGGTACCCAGCCAGGCGCGTACTTTGTACGCCATCAACGAAGTGATTCCCATGAACAAGCCGAACCGAACAGTGCTAACCTGAGCGAGACCACTCGGATAGTGCCATAAGTTATAACTCATCATGAATACGCTCCGCCTTGCTATGATATTCGCCGTCACGAGTGACGCGTCTACCGCTACTCCTGCCATGTAGGCACCGTAGTTGATCAACGTGACCTCATGCGGGGGGATGTTCGGGTATTCGCTCGAGATCATGGCGTGGGGCAGGGCCGCTGAGTAACTGGACCAGGCAGAAAAGTCCCCCCCCCCCACCACCTGCCTAACGTGGCCGAGTGGTCCCCCGAAAGTCCCATGGGGCGAGGATCACGGCATTACAGTGCGCGGGCTACACAAGTGCCACTTCTAGTGTATGATAACAGCAAATAGTGAACGACGATGATCAGAATGTGAATGTATTCAATTGGCGCGATACCTATGACATGGAGCGCTCAGTCATGGCGGAAGGCACAATAGCATCCGTGAAGAGGCTCATGTACGAGGTCTCGCCCGTGCTGTCCAGCACGCGGTTCACCTCGAAGACAATCTGCTCCTTCTGCTCAGGTGATAGATGCCGATATGAGTATGCGCGATCTCGCAGGTCCTTGAGAAGGCCCTCAAAGTGCTCACTCCAGCCATCCCGTGACCGCCGCACAAACTTCTTGGCGTGACAATCGATCATGATCCCCACGGTCCAAGCTGCGTCGAGGATATTGAAATCGAGGCGCGACATCAGCCACCTGATGAGTACGTTGCGAGAGGTTCCCACGCCCACGGTAGTGAGGCGGTAGTCGATCTCGGGCGTGGTGTCCCATTTCTGGGCATGTCTGTTGTAGAAGTTCTGCGCATGAATAGATCCCACATAACAAAAGAACGTGGGGATAATAATGGAGATGTTGGTATCCTTCATCAGCCTGATCATGGAGGAATCAATGATGTCGACCGACAGAGTAGGATCAGCCGCGCCGATGAGCTGAGCGATGTCCTCCAGTATCGGAAGAACTTGGGTGTTCTCCGGGTCCTTCGACACGGCCGGGTACGAATCTCCGAAGTCGAACTGGTGCAAATGGCACATTCGCCCATCCGGCAATGGGATTGGTACTGCAAGGCATCCCCACTGTCCCAATGTGCTGAATTCTTTCACGTTGGCTCGGAGGAAGTCGTAGAGGCCTGTATCTTCGGCACGTGCGGCGTCGATCGCGTGCTCTGTTATCACAAACTGCCGTATCGCAGTAGAAAGTCGCTCTTCTCCAGTTATGTAGTGGGGACTACTTGGACTGGAAAGCCGGGCATAAGCAGCGAACATGGTGGCGGACAACTGCTCTTCGACCTTCGTCATCTAGGCGGGTATTTTCTTCCCGGATTTATCGGGGTAAAGCATAGGGGGAGGGGGCGGCTGGTGCGTAGTACGCGGGCTGCAAGAGGCGAGTCGTATAAGGCCTCCTCCCCCTATCCTACGGGGGGCGGACGTGTAGTGCGCTCTGCCTTCGGCGGCACGATGCTCGGAAACGCTGTGCATAGGGCGTACTCCACGTTGCGTACATGCACTGAACACCTCCGGAGCAACGGAGCGGCCTTGAATGGCGCCCCACGCGAGGTATTGCGTATTTCTCCGACTCCTCCACCTCCTCCAGGTCCCGCAGTCCATCCACCGCCGACTTTCACTTCCGTCAGCCCGCATCCCCGCACCAGGCGCACGGTGGCCTCAGCGGCCGCATGGAACGCGGGCTCTCGCACAGCCAGGCGCGTGCCGGCTTCCGCCGTGCGTGTGCTGGCCGTCGCCTTGATCTTCCTCACCATCTTCGGGAGCGTGGCCGACGGCGCTCGCGTCACCTCCATACGCTCGCACCTGCCCTGTAAGGGGCAGCCGAACGGCCGCGACGTGCTCCGCTGCGAGGTGGAAGGCCGCAAGACGGAGGTACTGCTCGACTTCGAGATCAACAACCGGCGCGGGGGAGGAGATGTCCTCTTCCGCCACGTGATCGACGTGCTGCCAGGCGCGGGCAACGCGCGCCAGCAGCCGAACCACCGACTCTACGAGGACCTGTACGGCCTGCGGTTCGGCCCCGACGGCCAGCCGCACCTGGCAGGCATCCAGCCCTCCATCTGCCACGGCCCCGCCTACTGCATGGTGCCTCTCTACCCCGACGAGGGCACTGGCCGCACGGGCGTCGTGATCACGGGCCGCGTCGACCGCCAGCGCACCGCCTGGATCATGAAGGCCGTCAACAACCACGTGCCGTTCGTGCAGATACAGCGCCGCCTCGAGGTCTACGACTCCCTCTCCACGCCCGGCCTGAACGAGACCCTCGGTCAGGTCAACCCCGCCCTGTTCCCCCCGCTCACGGGCAACGTCTCCGACGCCGCCTCGTTTATCATCGACGGCAGCCACCTCCACTCGTGCAGAGGGAACGACGCCAGGTACCCGTTCCGCTCACCCGCGGTCGTCTCCGCCTCGGCAGCGTCCAACACCGCAGAGATCGACGCGGCACTCTCCGCCGCCGGCGTGTCCTTCGCCATGGCAGACACCGACCCGCTCCTCGGCCAGCTCGGCGTCACCACCCCCGTCAGCTGCGGCTGCGACGCGGGCCTGTGCTTCAACCCCTCTGCCAACGTCACCAGGGGCATCGTCGAGGTGGCGGACTTCGGTAACCAGTGCATGGCGCACAGTATCGAAGGCCACGGCTTCCCGCTCTTCGTCATCGAGGTGAAGGTAGAGAACCTGGCCACCGGCGAGGAGGCGACCGCCTACACCATCGTCAAGGGCCGAGGCCACACCGCGCGCTTCTGGCAGGAAGACCAGCCACGTGGCCGAGCCACGATCGCCGCGCGAGCTCACGTAGCTCCCCACAAGAAGGGCAGCTACGAGAACGCCGCCGGCCCCATCGCCCCCCACGGCGCAGGTGTCATGGTCTGCGGCCGAGGGCACTTCTCCACCTGGGCCCCTGCCGCCACGCGCCTCCCCTCCGCCGCCCAGTACTGGGGAAGGGGCCTGTCGTCCACCGACTCGGAGAACGCCAACGTGACGTTCGCCGTGCAGCAGGCGCTCGGCCTCTCCCTCCCCGTGCCAACCGCGCTCGGCCACCCTGACGATCCCCCAGGCCCGCCCGGCCACCACCGCGCCGAGGAGCCGGGGATGCCTCACGGCTCCGACCTGGCCTGGTACTGGCTGACCGCGGAGCGCCTCGAGAAGCTCGGTCGCCACTGCGGGCAAGTGGGCGCCAGCAGATGCGAGATATTCGGCCGCAGCCAGGCGCAGCTCGACCAGCTCTGTGCCGGCACCCTCAACTGCACTCCCCCGTTCGAGGACCAGCCGATCGGCGCGCTGGCAGACCTGAACATCCGCGCCCGCCACGTTCCCACGCAGCAGTTCGTGCGCAACCTCGCCAACGCGCAGCTCACCAGGCCTCAGGCAGCTGCCCTGCCCCGCTCCGAGTTCCTGCCTCCGCCCAACTTCTACGACGAGGCGGCGCCCAGTCTCTACCTGGCCCGCGTTCATGGCGGAGGCCCCCGTGCTTCCGGCGCACAGACGCTCCCGCTCGCTCTGGTCCTGGAGGAGGCCGGCGCGGGAGGCGCTGCGTCCGCCACCGAGGGAGCTCTGCGCGACCAGCGGCATAACGTCGCCGTCGCAGTCGAGCTCGACGACTCATGGCTCCGATCACCCATCTCCGAGCACTACGCAGCAGGCGCGAACGGCACCATCTACTACCAGGAACTCCTGCTCGAGGGCAGCCAGTGCTACAGGAACGAGGACCGCTCCAATAGGGGAGACGTGCGCCTCGGAGCCGGCTACGTCCAACTCACCTTCTGCCCCGTCGTCGACCTGCCCGTCCGCACAGTGAGGCATGGCAGCAACGAGCCCATGACCATGGCCTACCGCGCCGAGATCGAGTGCGACGAGCCAGTCGGCAGCTTCGCCGCGGTTGGAGCGCGCCTCGACGTGCACTCGCCCACCCACGTGACGACCCACTTCCGCCTGGCGGTCGGCGGACCCTCGGACTCCTGCACGCGCGTGGCCAACATCATCACCCTCGTCGCGGCGCAGGCTTCGGCGTCTCCACCCGACGACTGTCCCACGTGCACGGCAGGCGGGAGCATAGGCGCCACCTTCACCGGCGTCTGCAACGTCACGCTGTATAGCGACGAGCCAGAGTCCAGCCACGTGCAGGTGGGCAACGCCACCGCGCTGCCGTGCGTCTGGCACTCCGGTGACGGCCTCCCCGAAGGCTTTGAAACCACCTATCAGACCGATGAGCCCCCGCTGTGCGGATGGATCAGCACCAACAGCCGGCTCTGCCCGTACGCCACTGCCCGCTGGTGGATCCTCATCACTACCGTGGTAGCGGCGTTCGTGGCACTACTGATCCTCGTCATCGCGGTCTGCGCATGCATTGATCTGTGCCGAGCCAAGAAGCGTTCCGTTGCCGGCCAGGAGCACAGCGCGGGAGAGGAGGCCGAAGGCGAGGACGCGTTCTTGCTCAGCGACTTCACTTACTGATCCCCCATGGGGGACGCGCCGCCTGGGCCAGGCCAATGAAATCGTGTAGATACACACTGCGTTTTTATGATACAAGCACACGATGGGGCGCGGGAAGCGGGGGGCGTGGCGGAGGCGAGCAGCGTCCGGCACTAGACGGGGGACTGGCTCTCGTAGTCCTCCCACTCGCCCTCCTTCTCGTAGACTTCCCACTCCTCCTCTCCGTCACCCGACGAGAAATAGGAGCTGTCTTCGCTCTCGTCGGAGAGGTAATCGGTGTCATAGAGGTCGTCCTCTGTCGAGTATACCGAAGGAATCCCGGGGTCGTTGCGCGCGTACTTGCGGTTGCCGTATTCGTCGTAGTAGTAGTTCTCGTCGATCATGCCCGCGAACGAGCCTCTCTTCATGTCCTCGGTGCTCATGGGCGGGGAGCTGGTCAGTCCCTGGGGCCGAGGGATGCCTTGGATGACCAGGGCATCGGCGGTCGCGGCGTCTTCCGCCGTCAGATCTCCTACGGTGCGGACGTCTGATCCGACGAAGAAGTTCACCGGCGAGGTGGTCATCGGCGTGGCCGCGAAGCGGAGCGGTGGCGCAGTATACGCAGTATCAGAGGTCATCACGCTGGCGGGCACCATCCTAACAGCTCCCTTCGTGCGAGCCTGCGTGTCCGAGACGGTGACCGAGAGGGAGACCAGGCTCGTGGCGGTGGCCGCGTGCTCGGCGGTGCCCGGCTCCAGGAGCTGGTCCCAGAAGGCGGAGACGACCGCTCTATGCTCGGCCAGCTTCTCTTCGCGTCGCACGCCGGCTGCCATGGCTGCGATGTTGCGCTCGGGGACGGGGCGGGTCTCGCTGAAGGCGCTCATGGAGAACGGGTTGTAGAGGAGGTGGATAGCGACGTCGGCAATGCCCGTCACGACCCACCTGCCATCTCCTCGGCTGCTGTCCGTACTGGCGAGGATCGGGTAGGAGGAGGGCGCGGAGCTCGTGACCGTCATGTAAGCCACGGCGCCAGCCACGCCGCCCTCTTGGATCCCTCCCACCGCGTGCACGGAGCCGTTGTCCAGAGGCCCGACTCCTGCCGACTCCCAGAGCGAGGGCAGAGCGTGTGGGGCATAGAGCACCGCGAATGCGGCGTCGCTGAACGACTCATAGTCCCCTTCGCCTGATGGAGGCTGCCCCGGGAGGCACGTGAGGCCGAAGAAGGGGCGGGTGTCGGAGGTGGATGCCCGAGCCAGGGCCTCCGTCGCAGTGCGGGTGTCTGCCGCCCTGCGGTTGCGGGCACCGGCCACCGTCGCGGTGCGCTCACGCAACGTCGCGTTAGAGTTGGCGATGCGCGTGGAGTAGGTGACGAGCTTGTGGAAGAGCGTGCTCGAGGCCTTCGTCCGGCCATGTTTGCCGTCCGTGAGGTAGACGAGGCCCGCCATCTCGACCAGGGTGACGCCGGTGCGCGACGGGAGCGTGCGGTAGTTGAGGCTGGCCGGCCACTGCAGGACCGGCTCGAGCGCTGACTTGCCTCCCTCGCCGATGAGCATCTTCACGCCGGCGCGGATGTCCTCGGTCATGACGGCGACGACCGCCGCTACGGCCTTCTTCCTGCTCCTGGGGACGTCGTTGCTGCTCTTGGTGTACGCGGTCACGATGATGCTGGCGCGCGCTGCATACACCCGGAGATCGGCGTCGGTGAGGATGCCGCTCCGCGCCGTGTGGGGGAGGTACTCGTAGGGCGGCAGGCGGGTGGCGTTGTAGGGGACGTCACTCTCGTCGCTGATGGGCCTCCTGACGCCGGGGAAGAGCGTCGTGCCGGTGAGCCATATCCAGTGGCCGAAATTCTGCGCCGATGTCCACACCGTGCGACTGTCGATGGCGGAGCGGTGCAGGTAGTCGCGGAGGGGCATCTTCGCAGGCTTGGCCTTGAACCACTCCGCCAGGCCGCCGTCCTCGGGGAGAGCGAGGGCCGACTGGAGCATGACGCCGTAGGGCGAGTCAATGGTGACGTGGCGCAGGGCTTTCTGGAGAAGTGCGTCGATCTGCTGACGCAGCCGAGTCCTCTGCTTCGTGTTCGCCTGGAGGCTGTCCACGCGGTCGAGGCGGCTGGTCATGTCCTCGGCCATGAGAAGGCGCACGTGGTACATCGCATCGACGGCGTCGGAGCGCTCAGTCTCCTCTCCGCGGTAGACGCCGCCTTCCTCTCCCCAGCCGGCGTCGCCACTGACGCCGTCGATGCCCTCGACAAGCACGCGGCTGAGCACCGTGTCCAGTACCTCAGCGAACGGCGGAGGAGGGTCCTTCTTCTTCCCCTTCGGTGGAGAGCGCACGTTCCATCGGCGGTCGAGGAACGAGAGGACGTAGGGGGGCGTGACACGTCGAGTCTCCGCGGAGAGGCTGGGCGTCTGCACGAACTCGACGAGAGTGCTGAGTGAAATGGCCAGGTAGTCGAGCATGTCCTGCGTCTGCCGAGGCCGGTAGGTGTCGAGCTCCGCCGCAACGTGGTAGAAGTCTGCCACGGTGGGCCAGCCCTCCACCGAGCCGTCGATGGACCGGGCGGCGAGGATGACCGCCTGGACGACGGAGTTGGTCAACTCCACTTCCGTGTCATCGTCGTCCAGGCGGGAGATGGCGAAGTCGGCAATGTCGGACATCTCCCTCTCTGCGTACGCGGCACATAGGCCGGCGGCAGACGCGGCGACCACGTCCTGGATGGCTGACGACAGCACCGTGATCTCTCTCGTCTGCGGGGCCAGGCTATGGACCCGGACTCGGTCGCTGTAGGAGGTGCTGTTCCTGGCGGGGCCGAGTACTTCAGCTGCGACGAGGGCCCAGGCCGCCTGTGCCAGCTGGTACTGCGCGTGCCCGCCGTCGCCATCTTGGCTCGCCGCTCCTGTGATGGCGCCTGTTCGAAGGCTGGAGACGATAGCGTAGTCCTCGAGCACGCCGTCGACGTCTGCTCCGATCCCGCTCCACGCAGACATGAACAGGACGAACGCCTTGCTGTAGTAGGACTTAAGCATGGCGTAGTCGTTCCGTGAGGACCCGATGACCTGCGTGGCGTTCAGTGCTGTCTGCTCCAGCTGCGACGTGACCATGTTGGTGGGAGCCATCAGCGCCATGCGCATGATCTCCGCGGCGACAGGCGTCACGAACATGGGCGAGGGTGACCGATGCGGCGGGCGGTACCACAGATGCTTCCGGATGAGGGCATTCCACCGAGCCTCCACCGCAGCGAGGATCTCCGTGCCTCTCTGCGGCTTCCGCGGCGTGTGAGCCTTGGAGTAGAGCACGACCGCCTGTGAGGGCATCATGCCAGCGGAGCGGGCTTGGCGCGCACCGGGAGAGGGTAGGAGGTCAGAAGTTTCCCGCGGTGCGCGGGAGACAAAGGAGTGGGGTTCTAACCTCCGTGTATGGGGGAGCGTATACCATGCTGGATGTGCATCAACACGAGCACGCAATGCGTGTGCTGTGCGAAAGCGGGGGGATTCCCTCCCTCCCCTCCTTTCCCCCTCCCTCCCCTCCCTCCCCCCCCCCCCTCTTCTTCCTCCGTAGCGTATCCGCGTTCGCCACCTCAGCAGGAAAGGCGGGTCTTAATATAGGGGCCGTGGAGGAGTTTCTGGGGGACCCGGCGGGCCGTTTCAGTCAGCCGGTCAGTCAGTTGGTACTTCGGCCGCCCCCCTCATGACACATCGCCATGTGGACCTCCGGTTCACGGCCGCGCCAATCACCTTCTCGGCCGAGTCAATGCACGACCACATCCGCATCCGCCACGCGAGCTTCATCCGCCCCACATTCGCCGAAGACTCCGTGTGTGCGAGCCAGAAGCTTGACGAGGCCACCGTCGAGCGCGCGGAGAAGGCCGCCGATGCAGTCTTCGCAGGCAAGGCACGGCGCGTGGAAGGGCACATCTTCGGTCTGCGCGCGGCGAAGACCTCCGAGCCGAAGGAGGTCTACTACTCACAGACCATGGACCACCGCGGCGTGCCCAACCACCGAGCTGTCGTCCGCCCCTACGCCAGTGGAGCACATCCCATAGCGTTCACGTGCGACAACATATTCGCCGCCGTGCCCAAGGCCTTCCATGCACGGGTCACCATTTCCACGGCGGGGAAGGTGCTCCACGCCGACCGCATCACCGGCGCCTACTCCTTTCCTCCCGGCATCATCGCCCTCCTCGAGCACCTCTTCCGCACCGACATGAACGACGTCGTCGACATGGGCATCCGTGGAGGCTTCCGCTTTCACAGTGACCGCGTCGCCGCCTCCGGGCCTGCCGTCCTCTTCGACTGGGATCGCAGCATGGGCAACCGCGGCAACCCCCACTTCAAGGTGGAGCAGGGCTGCAACGTACTGGCGCCGGGCGGTCTCGTTCGCTACATGCTCCTCTACGAGATCCTGGCCTCTTCCGACTTCGGAGGCCGCACGGCACTCCTGAGGGAAGGCCCCGCGGAAGCCGTCGAGTTCGACGCCGGTTTTTACCCCCAGGATGCCCGCTCCGCAGGCGTCTACCACTGCGCGCGAGACATCAGGATCGGCGCACACATCCTCGCCAGGCGCAATATGTTGTCGGAGAAGATCAAGCCGAAGGCCGTGGTCTTCGCGCACAACGCCGCCACCTCCGTCTTCTTCGCAGGAGACCAGATCGATCGGCTCACCGAGTACTTCCCTCGATGCCTCCTGACGGGGCTTCCGGTCGACCGCATCTACGCCCTCTATCGCGATGTATTCGGCACCGATGAGGTGCCTGATCCAGACTCCCCCCATCCCACGGGCGTGCGCACGCAGGCCGAGGACGCCGGCCCCGCCTACGTTTCGCCTGCCTACTGCATGGTCTTCCAGAACCTGGCCGCCCGCTGCCCGGCCAGCGTCATAGCCAAGTACCTCACGAACCCAGTGGACCATAGCAGTCGTGAGACGGACTGTGACGAGTACGAACGGCGCCTCGGTGATCTGATCGAGGCGGAGGCGTTCATGGCAGACGCTGTCGAGGCACCGTTACCGGTTCGGCCGAGCTCTACTCCTCTCCGAAGCTCCGCCTCATCGATCGCCCACTCCTCCTCCCTGTCTTCGTTCTCCGAGGACTCGTGCTCCTCAGCCAGCCTCCATGCGTGGAGGCCCTCGATCATGCCCAATGCCTCCTCCATATCCGCCCCGTCTACGTTCGAGGGCGCCATTCGCACGGCCATTGCCGCGGAGCGTGGGAACGGCAGCTCGTCGGACTCTGACCACTCGGTGGCGGCAGCTATCGGGTCTGGTGCGCCTCTGACCGACTCTGACATCACCGCACTCGCCTCGGCCAAGCGCTTCTCCCCTGCATCGAAGGCGCGTGCCAACCTGGGCGGCGCGCCTTCAATGGCCGACTACGTCTCCTACATGGAGAACTCCGACATGCAGATTGCGCGCCAGGCCGGCCACAGCGGCTTCAACGGCATCCCCCTCGTGATGGCCGTCAGCGACTTCATCGCGCTGGCATCGAAGGAGCCGCGTTCCGGCCAGGGCTCACGTGAGATCTGCGACATGGTGGTCTACGAGGTGGCCAAGATGACATTGGTCTTCGACGTGCCAGGCCAGGCATCGCGCGACGACATCGATAAGCAGTGCGACGGCCACTCCTGCCTGCCGTGGAGGGTACTCGAGGTGCGTGCCATCTACATACTCTGCGGCAGCGGCGCCATCCTCCCCTCGGAGTCCGACCTCCTCGAGCGCTCCTCCTCGTGGCATGGACTGCGTTCGCGTGGAGCCGAGGACTTCGCCGCACGTGCCCGCATCGCCTTCCTCAAGTCCGGCCTGCTATGCCGCCGCTCCGACGTGGTCTACGCCTTCCGTACCTCGCTGGCCAGACTCATCGCCATCGGAGTGCTGGCGGCCCCGAGGATCGGCCAATGGGGAGGCGTGGCCGGTGCCATGAAGTCATCCGACCGAACTCCTCCGGCCCTCCTCGACATCCGCGTCTCCGAGCTCCAGGCTTGGTTCGAGGCCGACACCGCCGTCAACACTGCCGCTCTCTGCAGCGGCTTCACCGCCCGCGAGATGGCAGACCGCGAGACCGCTCAGAGGAGCTTCCGCGCCGCCCACCTGGCAGACCTCTTCGACGGCCACGCGATCTCCTCCGCCACGACTGCGCTCGACGAGAACGGCATCCTCTGCGCGTTCGAGTCCATATTCAAGAACAACTCCGATTCTGCCACGCGGAAGCCGCTCTCCTACGGGCGCTTCGAGGTGGCCTCCCGCGCGCTCGGCTGGGACTTCGAGCAGAAGCACCATGCCGCGTCACTTTGGAACGAAGCGGTCCTCGCCGATCGCCGAGGCCACACTTCCTACATCGAAGAGCTTGCCCCTGCCGACCGCTCATGGATCAACACCTACATGATCCCCCTCGACGACGAGGATATCCTCAAAAACGGCCCCATGCCAGGCCTCCAGTCGGTGCAGGCCTACCGCATGCAGCCCGACCAGAAGCTGGCGCTGGAGGGCGTGGAAGACGGCCCGCCGATCATCTTCCTCCATGGCACAGGCGGAGGAGGCAAGACCTTCACCAGCCAAGCCATCGCCCGCTCCATTCAGGAGAACAAGATGCTCTTCACCGCCACGATGCACTCTCACGTCAACTCCTTCGGCAAGTCGATGGCTGCCCAGAGTAACGGCCGTGACACGACGGTCTACCACGGCAAGGCCCCCGCCGTCATCGTCAGCCAGTTACTGACCTCTCACGCCTACTGCTGCGCCACGTGGTGCTGTAACATCGAGCCTGGCAGTGTGAACGCCCAGCGTGAACACGGCTACTTCCAGACTGTCCCAGTGACGCTCGAGCGCGGCCAATGCCCATTTGAGGCATGTGACCTGGAGGTTGTATTCATCGACGAGGTCACCACCATGGCGCCGGCCATGGCCTGTGCCCTGTTCAACGTGCTGGCCGATCGCCGCTGCTGCCCCAACCTCCATACGATCGGCCTGATCGGAGACGGCAGCCAGCACCAGAGCAGGAACGGAGGAGGCTTCGGCCAGTCAGCAGCCATCGGCCTCGGCGTCTACGAGTTCGCCGCAGGTCACCGCTACCGCACCGTCACCAGCAAGCTCTCTGCCTACGCGCTGCGCAACCACATCCGCCCCGACTTCCTGGCCGGTGTGCCGGTGGTGGGCAGCGTCACCGAGGCCACCAACTCTCCCGTGCGAGTGGTGACCTGCGCCGCTTCACCAGCTCTGCCCGATATCAAGGCGTACGTCAGCAAGCTCACTGCCGAGGTGGACAAGCGCGAGAAGGACCGCCTAGCGGCCGAGAGCAGGGCGGCGCTGCTGGCGAAGCTGAACGCCACACGCGTGGAGAGGGCGTCCCATGACTACGGCGACGACGATTATGGTGACTACGATGACGGCGGCGGCTACGACGACGGTGGTTACGACGACGGCGATGATGGCGAGGTGTCAGAGCCCAAGTGGTACGAGCAGGCGATAGACATGGCACGCAACAAGCAGATCGTCGAGGGGCGCACCATTGTGGTCATGCCTACCAACAAGGACGCCACCTTCCTCGCCAAGGCGCTCTACCCCTTCCTCTCGGAGGGCCGCTTCCGCATCCCCAACACGCCCTACTATGTCGGCCAGTACATGTGCATCCGCGAGCGCAACTTCGCGTCGATGAACCTCTTCAACCGCCGTGAGATGATCATGCTCAGTCCGATCGAGGTGCAGGTCATGCACGTGCCCATCTGCAACTTCATGGGCCAGCTCATGGGCATCACTTCCATCGTGAAGCTCGGCATCATAGAGTGCATTAGCTCGGCGCTGCGCCCAGAAGTCGTCCGCGACGAGGACGGCTCTGCGCTCTTCGAGGTTCCCACTGGCAGGTACAAAGCAGACGAGCTTCGCGCCATGCTCAACAACATGGCGTTCCTGGAGCGCTCCGCCCGGCGCATCAGCCAGGAGCTCATGGCCATCGTGGCGACGTTCGCCCACATCTACGGCCTCGACGACCTGGAGGTGATGCGCATGGCGGCTCTCTACGTCCAGGACATGGCAGACGATGGTACTCTCTCCATGACCATGTCGAATACCGACAACTACGCTCCTCTGGGCATCTCCATGTCAGTTACAGGCACGGATCAGGTCCAGGCAGAGGCTGGCGACCGTGCTCGGGCCATGCAAGACGAGGCCGATGACACATGGGAGGACATGGCGGCGGCAGTGGCCGATGCACTGGCGGGCGTGAGTCAATACGACTTCTCGGAGGACGACGCAGATGTCACGATGGCCGATGTCATTACTGGTGCCCAGGAGGAGGAGGAGGAGGAGCCGTGGTGGGCAGTCGAGGACGATTCTGTATTCGACGGCGATGTTGACATGGATGACGTGGGATACGCCAGTTCCGATGGCGCACCGGAGCAGGCAGCCGCTCCATCGCCTCCGCCCGCCACGGAAGCAGCCTCTCCCGACGGTGACGCAGGCGCCCCCGGCTTATACGTGAGGCTGGTAACGGCGTGCTGCACGGCCGCCACCGCGATGGTCACTGCAGAGGCCCGTGACATCGTGACCCGCCGCTGCACCATGGACGAGATCGAGTTCCTCTACGCCACCGACGAGTCCCCCACCATACCACCGGTGGAGAACGAGGACGATTACCGCAGTCAGGGCAACCGCGCCCTCCGCTACCCTGCCACACGCGCCGCGGTGGCCGCCTCACTCGCAGCCCATCTCACTCGGCACAACATGAAGAAGATGGATATCTCCCGCCGCGACTACCTGGCACCGTACACGGCCCTGCAAGGTGACCTCGCCAAGAAGCGGCTCAAGGCGGCGATCGTGGGCACGGATGGAGACCCCGAAGACGGCCCCGACCTTGGCGGAGGAGATGATATCCAGCCTACGGAGTTCTCTGTCCGCCTCCTGTTGGTGGCACAGCCCACGGGCGCCGGATACGTGCTCAATTACGTGCCCGACGACCAGCGAGTCACCCGCTTCCTCAGACCCACCTGCACCTCGACCTCCTACTCTGCGCAGAGTTGGACACTGAATGATGTCGTTGCCATCGCCAACATCCCTCCGCCGCTCGAGTGCCTCTACACCATGTTCTCCAGGCACCGCCACAAGCTCACCATCATCGGAACGGCATGGGCCGTCAAGGCGTCATTCGAGCCCGAGTCCTCCAGCACGCCCGCCGTCTCCATGCTGGGCTACTCCATCCGCACTCGGTGCATGGAGGTATGGGCGAGGCGCAACGCCTCCGGTGAGCGTGGCCAGCGCTGGATCGATGCCTGCAATGTCGCATACGACAACTTCCTCGACGAAGTAAGGCTTACGCCGCGCAACGGCGAGTCCTTCGACGGCGCAGTCTCCCGCGCCATTGGCCAGGACCGCTACTTCCCCTTCTCTCCGCCATGGGCCGCGCCGCTCACCAGCATCCTCCCGCCCAAGGCGTGCTTCTGGGTGAGCTACCTCCAGAAGCTGGCCGCCATCTCATACGGCACGGCGCCTGTCATTGCACTCGACGACTGGGGATGTGTCCCCATCACGCCCATGGCCAAGGAGCACGCTACTCCACGCGTGGTGACCCCCCTACGCGCACTGCGCAACGGCATAGTGGCGGAGGTGGAAGGGTTCACGTCAACTGACGTGGAAGATGCCATTGACCGCATCCTCGCGTCCGACAAGGAGCTCGTGGAAGAGTGAACATAAACACCAGTTGTATATAACACATACGTGCGGCAGCATGGCCTGCACTCGTCCGAACGCTGACTTGATACGTGATCGGCGCGGGGTGGCTTGCGGGACTTGATCGATGCAATCTGCGGAAGAAAGGAGGGGGAAGAGCGAGAGAGGGAGAGGGGGGAGGGTGGTGGTACTCACCGTCTCTTCTGTGCCAGGGCATGCCTGGAACACGAACGGGGCCGAGTCTGGGATGAGCGTCTTGATCATCTCTCGCTCTCCCATTGATCCAGGTTCCTTACCGATCATGAGATGGGCGAGGCGCTCCGAGATGTACTGCTTCACCTCTCCGAGGATACGCTTGGAGGCTCGCATTACCTTGGCGAACGCCATGACATCGCGTCCGGGCGCCACGCACGCGAGAGACGCCAGAACGATGCTGAGCGCCGACGTCTTGCCGACCTTGCGCGCCATGGAGCAAACCACGGTGATCGGCGGCGTGGTAGGCCAGCCGTAGGTCCGGGTCAACGAGGGGCCGTACACTGCCCACGACTCCGAGCCCATGATCATCGGCAGATGGGCGTGGATCAGGCTGTCGACGAAGGGCTTCTGGAGCATGCGAGGGCGGATCGACCAGCCGTGGTAGATCAAGTCGATGAACTTGAGTCCGCGCATCAGGCCGTGCTCGGCGGGAGTCATCCCGTTCAGCGAGTAGATGCCGTAGAGGGAGCTCTTACGGTCCGCCGACATCATCATCGGGGGGTCCGTCACTCCGAGCTCCACCCTCACCCTCTCAGTGACGGTCCTCGCCTGCACGTCCACGGCCTGCCTCACTGGCGCAGTGACCGAGGCCTGGTGCTCGGCACGCTCGGCACGCTTGGAGATGTCCGAGATGAGGTTCTTCCATGCCACCACCGGCTGCTGGACGATCTCGCGGACCGGCAGGTACATGTGCCGGCCGGGCGCGCGTCCCCCATGCGCTTCGACGCCATAGATAAATCTGCTGGTACTGGAGGGTCGCCAAGGTTGCTCGAACGCGGCAGGGGGCATGGCGGAGCCGCGAGTACACTGAACAGCCCCCTCCCCTCTCCCCTCGATGCAGCATGCCATGAGCCAGCCGTGCCGCGCGTTCTCCGCGGACGTAATACGTCGATCGTGTATTGTTTCGGGTGGTGCGGTGTGTGTAAGATGTGGGGCGCATATATGCGCCCGGAGGAAGACAGGCCGGAAAAGGCGGTCCTCGCGGCGAATGCGGCGGATCCTCTAAGTTCTCGCAGGCCCACGTGAGCGGGCCGTAAACGACGCGGCTGGCCAAGGAGCGGCCAGGTGGGGCGGGGCGCGGGCGGCGGAAGCGATCAGATGACGAGGGGCAAAACGGGAGAGAACGAGCGAAGTAGGCGACGGGCGGAGGTAGGCGTGCACGGCGGTGGCCAGCTCACGCAAGGACCTCTCCTACGACGACGAAGGCGGCGCGCACGCTCATGGTCATGCGCACGGAGGCGATATCCGAGGAGAAGGCGGTGGCCGGGCGCCTGATCTCAACGACCAGGCCCTTGGTGAGGTCGACGTAGTTGCTGAGCTTGCGGCGAGTCGCGACCACCGTGCCGATGGCGCCGCTGACGGCCCTATCTGCCACAGTGATCGTCCCGTCCGAGTTCTTCTTCACGTCGGTCACGTTGTCGTCGGCCTGGACCAGTGCGGCAACGGTGCTGTTCGCACTGAGCGTGGCCATGGTGATGTCGTTCTGAGGGTTCATGTGGTGCTTGAGGTTGATCTCGCGCATGATCTGCGAAGAGGTAGCACGGTCCGAAGCACGAAGCTTCACCCGGGCATCGGAGGCGAGCTCCCTGGACGTGAGTGCGTACTTGAAGGGGTTCGTGATGTGACCTTCTGCGAGCGCGGACTGAGTGGCGGCGGTGTCGCTTGTGTGGATGATGTGCTCAGGCCAGAGGGAGGTACCGGAACGGTCACCCTGGCGGACGGAGAGGGCGACCACCGCATCAGACTTGCCGTTGGACGAGGTGACGTTGACCGTGATGGACCTGACGAAGGCGCGGTTCAGGTACTCGATGGCGACAGTGAACTGGTCCACTTCAATGTTCCTGGAACCGTAGAAGTGGACAAGCGAGTTCGTGATCATCGCAGGCGTGAACGTGACGCTCATGCTCTCGCCAGGCGCCAGAGATCCCTCCTCGTTGAGGCTGACCTCGGAGAGGGGGGCGTCGAGGAACTTCACCTGTCCGTTGGGCTCCGAGGGCGCAGTGCTCGAGAGAGTCCTGGTCCAGAGGGAGGGGTCCTTGGAGGCGCTCGGCTTCCTGCCCTTCTTCTTCTTCTGGGAGACGCGCTGGGCGCCGCCTCCAGAGTACCTGGTGGACGCCACGGGCTCTTCGTAGTCGTCGGCGAGTGGGTAAGCGCTACCCCCGGTGAGGGGAGCCGTCACGACACGGGCCGCTCCGACGACTGCCCTAGCAGCGGCCTGGCCAGTCTCCTCCACTGCACGGAGAGCCGCCTGGGCGAGGGATGCGGCATCGTCCACCACCTCCTCGACGAGGCCGACCGCGTCCTCGGTGACATCTTCCGTCACTGCGACGGCGCTGCCCACTGTGTCCGTGGCCAGCTCGGCAGTCTCTTGAACGGGGCCTCTGCGCGAACGCGCCCTTGCCGCCGCCATCGCGGCCTCCTGCCTCTTCTTCTCCTCCAACTTGCGCCTAATGTCGGCATACTTCTGCGTGTTCCCCTTGGACGAGGCGTTCGCCTTGACTGAACCAGGGCGTGCGACGGAGGGTGCCCTCATGACCTTCGCCTGGACGGGCCTCTGCGGGTGGTCCGCGACGCTGTGGCCGTCGACCGAGTCCGCTTCGTTGCCTCCCATGTCGTCTGTGTGTTGCACTGCGGGTGGTGGTACCGGTAGCGGAGAGTTATGCGTGCGGCTACTGGAAGCGGTCACTAGCGTTCTCACACCCAAGTATCGGAGCAAATGAAGGAGCCGGTGCGCGCGTGTCCGGAAGTGCAACGCGGCTGCTCCCAGGAGCGCGCAATGCGCGTACGCCTATTAGGCGGATTGCCACAGGACGGACAGGCGGCCGGGGCACACACACGTGTGGTATATATATATAGAGAGACTATGTATAGTGGGGGAACAAGTTGCCGTAATAGGCACTCACCAGGAAGCACGAAAACCTCCCATGCATTTATGGCCCGAACACGCCAGTGGCCGTGCCACAGTGCGTCACTTCCTGCCGGTGCGCATCACCCTCGCCGGAGAGCTTGTCGTGCAGCAACGCTTCTTCCGCACAGAAGCAGTCGCGGCACAGCGCACGGTACTGATCGGCGCCGCCCACAATCGTCAGCTCCTGGCTCGCACTGTCCCTGAAGCTGAAGATCGCGTCCTGTCCACACTGCACGCAGACCGCACGTAGCTTAGTCACCTTGTCTGCGAGAGGTACCAGCGAGCACACCTGCTCGAATGATTCTCGCTTGAAGGTGGCGTCCAGCGCGGCCACGATGACCCTCTTGCCTGCGTCCGCGTACTTGGCGCAGAACTCGTGGAGGTCGGGGAAGAACTGCCCCTCGTCGATCAGGACCACGTCATGCTCGTCCACGAGGTACTCGATGTCGGAGAGTTTCCTGCACGAGACGGCCTCGCATACCTGGCGGGCGTGGTTTATGACCAATGGTTCGTCGGAGTAGCGTGTATCGCCCTCATACTTGATCACGATGCACGATACGTTGGCGTAACCATACCGCACCGCGGCGTTCTGAAGCTGACTCGTCTTGCCCGAGAACATGGGGCCGACGATGAGCTCAAGGTACCCGCGTTTACCGCATGTGTTCTGCGGAGCGCGAATAAAAGCCATGTCTTCGGTGCGTACAAGCGCAAAGACAACAACCTCCCGGACAGGCCTCGGTTATTCGGGGACTTGGGGATATCGGGGGGGGGGTGTTGGGA
>Ga0316203_1001284_pt1 | contig 18978 bp, 17 predicted proteins | sample 6monrhotite_MG_FD_204940 | JGI IMG/M metagenome (GOLD analysis project Ga0316203, IMG submission 204940) | Microbial mat bacterial communities from mineral coupon in-situ incubated in ocean water Damariscotta River, Maine, United States -... | ecosystem: Environmental > Aquatic > Marine >... | reverse complement strand
ACCCGCTGGACCTGGAAGACCTTTACAAACGATCACGCGGTGAAGGTTTCGGAGCAGAAGTAAAACGGCGCATCATGATTGGTACTTATGCGTTGTCCGCAGGTTATTACGATGCTTATTATTTGAAAGCGCAACAGTTGCGCCAGCTTATCAGCGATGATTTTAAACAGGCCTTTGAAAAAGTGGATGTGATTATGGGGCCAACTGTACCTGATGTTGCCTTTAAATTGGGCGCCAAAGCCAGCGATCCTGTGAGTATGTATTTGTCAGATATTTATACTATTGCCACCAACCTTGCGGGATTGCCCGGCATGTCGATTCCCGCGGGTTTTGTTGCCGGGAGCAAGGGTGATATGCCGGTAGGTTTGCAAATTATTGGTAATTATTTTGACGAGTCACGTTTGTTGAATGTGGCGCATCAATTTCAGTTGAATACCGATTGGCATCAGCGCATGCCAGCGGGGTTTGAGTAATCATCCGTTAATGAATAAACAGGAAAGTTAATGTGATATGAATATATTATTGTTTGATCGATTATGGGCAAATCATCCTCAGGATGTTTTTCCATGTGATAAAAAAACTTTTCGTAATCAGTGCGCAATAAGGATGGGTGTCGCCTTGGAAAAGTCTGGTGTGAATACTGACGGGTTTGACAAAATGTATCCTGATAGACGCTGTTATCCTGGATTTAAACATAATCCAAGGCATATTTTAGCGGCACAAGAGCTTGCCAACTGGATTAAAAGTGAAACCAAATTATTTGGTAATGTAGAAATAACTAGAAATGCAAATAGAAAAGACTTTGTGGGTCGAAAAGGTATTGTTTTTATAAAGGATGGATGGGGGCCGACGGATCATATTGATGTTTGGAATGGCATTGCTATGCAGGGAGGAAGAGTCGAATATTTTTCTCGTGGTAAGGAAGCTTGGTTTTGGGAAGTAATAAAATGAAATTATTAGCTGTTTTTATTTCATTTTTTCTGGCTTCCTGTTCTTTTGCAGATGAGCGTATTACGGATCACGCCATCCTTTATTATAATGATTTAACGCTTATCAGCAAAAATGATACCTGTATTTTACAGTCAACCGCATCATCAAAAACCACTAGGTTTGCCTTGAAGCTTAAGCCACCGTGCTATTTTTTGAGAGATAAAAAAACAAAAAAACTGGATTATTATACTTATCCCCGTTTGGATGCGGATTTTGTTGTGATCATGTTTGGAAATCCTCTTGGTGATGAAGAGAGAAAAATGTGGAATTTGAAAGATGATCGTATATGTGGCGGTGTTGCCCAAGGCATGATTATTTTGAACAATCATGTGAGGATTTCTAAAAAAGTACTAACTGGTGGGCGAACATGTACAGACGGTGGTCATGACGAAAAGGATTTTTGGTATTTTGCGAAACACAGTTAGCTAACATACTTGGTGGTTGTTTACATCAATATACCCGTGGCGTTTGGAATTAGAACCTAAATCCCAAACGCCACGGGTATATTCGGAACTAGAGGCATTAAATTTATGCAATGGGAAGTTGTTATTGGCCTGGAAATCCACGCCCAACTTGCGACTAAAAGTAAAATTTTTTCCGGCGCATCCACCGCTTATGGTGCGGAGCCGAATACCCAGGCTTGTGCGGTAGACCTGGGGCTGCCTGGCGTACTGCCGGTGTTGAACAAGGAAGTGGTGCGCATGGCTGCCAAGTTTGGTTTGGCTATCGGCGCTAATGTGTCGCGACGCTCGGTATTTGCACGCAAAAATTATTTTTATCCTGATCTGCCCAAAGGCTATCAGATTAGCCAGATGGAATTGCCCATTGTTGAGATAGGCCAGTTGGAGATCGAGTTGGAAGATGGCTCCAGTAAAATAATTGGTATTACCCGTGCGCATCTGGAAGAAGATGCGGGTAAATCCATGCACGGTGATTTCCACGGTATGACGGGTGTTGATCTCAATCGTGCAGGTACCCCGTTGCTGGAAATTGTCTCCGAGCCGGATATGCGTTCCGCCAAAGAAGCGGTTGCCTATATGAAAAAAATCCATTCTCTGGTGCAGTATCTGGAGATTTGTGACGGTAATATGCAGGAAGGCAGCTTCCGTTGTGATGCCAATGTTTCAGTGCGACCGATGGGGCAGAAAGAATACGGCACACGCGCAGAATTAAAAAATATCAACTCCTTCCGGTTTGTAGAAAAGGCGATTGATATTGAAGTGGAACGGCAAATCGACCTTATTGAGGCCGGTGGCAAGGTGATGCAGGAAACACGCCTTTATGATTCCGATAAAAATGAAACGCGTTCCATGCGCAGCAAGGAGGAGGCTAACGATTATCGTTATTTTCCTGACCCGGATTTGTTGCCTGTGGTGATCGAAGAAAGTTTTTTGAGTGAAGTAAAGGCATCTTTGCCGGAATTGCCTGATGAAAAAAGGCAGCGTTTCGTGAAAGCGTTTTCCCTGAGTCATTATGATGCCGGGGTGTTGACTGCGAGCCGGGAGTTGGCTGACTATTTTGAATGGGTAACAAAGGTGGCTGGCGGTGAAGCCAAACTGGCCGCCAACTGGGTGGCGGGGGATTTAATGGGGGCACTGAATAAAGCGGGCCAGGAAGTCAGGGAAAGTCCGGTGAGTGCAGAAATGCTGGGTGGTATGATCAAGCGCATTCAGGACAACACCATTTCCGGTAAAATCGCCAAGGAAGTGTTTGAGGCTATGTGGCAGGGTGAAGGTGATGCTGACACTGTTATTGAAGCGCGTGGCTTGAAACAGATTACGGACTCCAGTGCTATCGAACCGATCATTGATGAAATTATTGCCAATAACCCGGGGCAGGTGGAGCAGTACCGTAGTGGTAAAGACAAGCTTTTTGGTTTTTTTGTCGGTCAGGTAATGAAGGCCACTCAAGGTAAGGCTAATCCGCAACAGGTTAACGAATTACTCAAACAAAAACTTAGCGGTTAGCCATTGTCTTCGTGTAAAGAGGCGATATTTTGCAAAGTGTTGTTGTAAATAACCACCTGGTTGCGGCCATTATTTTTTGCGGCGTAAAGCGCTTTGTCAGCATGGAACAACAGGGTGGTTAGCGCCGCTTCCGGATCCAATTGGTTTTCGGTAAGTCCCACGCCGATACTAGTGGTCATACTGATAAGCGCCTGTTTATAGGTTATGGGGTTTTTGGCCAGGGTATCACGGATTTTTTCTGCCAGTATTTTCCCCCCTTGAGTCATGTCGCTTAAACTCAGAATTAAAAACTCTTCTCCACCCATGCGAAAAATATAATCGCTGGCACGGCAGGATTCCTTTAATACCTCACCCATGTGGGCCAGACACTGGTCGCCAACAAGGTGGCCATATCGGTCGTTGATGCGTTTGAAATAATCCAGGTCCAGCATGAGTCCACAAAGACAGTGTGTTTCACGTTGTGCCTGTGCAAACAGTTGTGGGAATATCTGTTTGAGGTAGCGACGATTATGCAAGCCCGTCAGTGAATCAGTGATGGCCGATTCTTCCAGTCGTTTGTGGGAGCGTTCGATTTCGTCCTGTTTTTCGCGCAGGCTTTGCAGCATTTCGGAAAAACGATTAGACAGAGTGTCAATCTCGTTGGTTTCTATAGCCCGGCCCATTATGGGTAATGCACCCTGAGTGACTTCACGAGTAATTTTCATTAACTGGTTTAGTGGGCGATTGAAATCGCGTGCAATCATCAGACCCATGGTTAGAGTGGCAAGACTGCCAAATATGACCAATACAAGAATGATTTGGCTGTGCCGTTTTAATTGTTTAAGCACTTCCCATTCTGAAATACCGTGCCACAGATGGGGTGTATCCATGCTTTCACTTACGAGAGGAATGGCGCGCACCTGATAAATTTTATCATTCATCATGATGCTGTCACCGCGTGGCAGAAAGGTTTTGCCTTCACTTTCGGGCAGACTGCTCAATTGCACAACATTGTGTTTTTCGATGAACAGGTGTCCGTTACTGTAGTTTTGATGCCGACTAAGCCAATCATTATCGAGCAGATGGGTGATAGCTATGGTGCCTAGTGGGCTACCCTGATAAGAAATAGATGCCCAAGCGACCAACTCAAACCCGTGTGAGCTTTGGGTATAAAAAGTTTTATTTTGTGATTGGCGCATATGCTCTTGCACGGCATTAGCAAGGTCGGCATTTTTTGTGTTGAGCTGTGGCTGTCCGTTCAGGTTGAGAAATACAAAACGTTCTACTGGCAACCAGCTGAAGACACGTTTAAAAAGCCGACGTAAGGCATCTTCTTCGGCTCCAATTCTGGTGACCATGTACATGTATTCCTGAATTCGTGGGTCGTCACGAATGATTTCGACATGATGCAGAAGCCCATTTTCTTCCCGCTCAATATTGCTGGTGAGTAGACGAGCGGTGTTTGAAAGATTGTAGCTGGCCTGTTCCAGAATGGCATTGCGGGAATAATTATAGGTATACGCCAGTGTTGTCACCAAAAATAGGGTGAGCAAAATAGTGTAAAAAGACAGACGTGCGCGATATGTGGTCAACATGAACAGAAACTGTTATTGCATTACGGCATTTGCTGAGATTGCCGGTGATGTTTGTTGCATCGGATTGAGTGGTAGCAGTTCATATTGTTGGGCGACCATGCGGAAGGCTTTGCCGATTTGTGCCTCATTTATGAGTTTGACCACATCCGGTGACGGATTACGATTAGTGACGGCCGAGAGTTGGCGATAAAAAGGGTATTTATCGTTGCGCAAGTTTTCTGCCGTGGGTTTGAAGCCGTCCACGGTGACGATTTTTATTTCATCGTCGGGCTTGAACTTCCAGGTGGAGCCCGTGTGACCAATGGCACCACTGAAGTCACCCACTCGTTGAATCATGATTGCAGCACTTGTGACGTTTAAGCGCACCTGACGGAATTCTTTGTGATCGGGCAAAATAGTTTTCCAGTGACCAGGGCGGTTTTTACAGTGTAAGCGTGTGATCACCACGATGGGCTTGTTCTCCCCGTCTGCGTCGGCCCAGTTTATCAACTCGCCACGAAAAATGGCACGAACCTGCTTTGAGCTGAGGTTATCCACCGGGTTGTCTTTGTGAGTGAGAATCAGGATGGGCTCTTTGGCCAATGGATAGACAATGAGTTGTTCTTTTTCGATATCTTCATCACTCAACGAGCAGCAGACGAAACCAAAAGTTTCCCGGCTTTGGGTGGCTTGTTTGGCGGCTTTGATGCCAGCATTGCAACCGGCACCCAGCATGGAGTTTTTGCCAAACAAAATGATATTGCGGCCGGTTTTGGTTTCCAGGTCGGCCTTGAGGGCATCAAACAGAATCCACGCAAAATGTGCGCCGACTCCGATGAGAGCGTTGTCATTTTCGTAATGAGTGGTGCTGTGGTTGATCGTATTTGTCGAAAAAACAGGCCATGGAAAAAAGGTCGTAATGAAGAACACACATAGATATATGCCTGTGACGCGCGGGCTCGTGCTCATTTTAAATTCTCCGTAATTTCCTTGTATTTGTATCCTGAATCATTCTTTAACTTTCTGCATCCATGCTGTTGCTATTTTCCGTTTATCTTTTCTTAAAGCACCTACTTATTGTTGTGTCCATTTGCTTTTTCCTCAGTTTTCGCACCTTGCCGATATTATTCAAACAATCAGAATGAACGATAACAGAGCAAATATGAACATTAGACAGGGAGTTATTACATGCACGTTTTTTGACAATACGTCAACAGCATAACAGCATGTTGCGTAATATTTTTTGTGGTTGTTACAGTATGTCGAGTGAACAAAAGTATCAACTGATTCGTTTCCAGGTTGTCGGGAAAATATATATCGAAAACGACAAGTTCCAGTATTTATTGAAATCGAAATATCAATCGCTACGGGTTATATCCGGTGATTTGCTACAAACTGGGCATTGCGGGTCGCGGCGCAAGCGGATTTCACGAAACTCCATGGTGTTGGCATCCAGGGTTAACAAACGTCCGGCAAGAGGAGTCCCCAATCCACTGAGCAGTTTGATGGCCTCGGTGGCTTGAATGCTGCCGATGATACCCACCAGAGGGGCCAGCACACCCGTTTCGCTGCACCTGGCTTCGGCCTCGGGGATGTCATCGTAAAGGCAGCGATAACAGGGGGTATTTGCATTTTCATCAGGTGCATTCGGGAAAACCGATACCTGACCCTCCAGGCGAATGGCTGCGCCGGACACCAGCGCTGTGTGCGTGTTTACGCAGGCTTGGTTGATGGCAAAGCGGGCGGCAAAATTATCACAGGCATCGATGACGACATCTACCTGCTGGACGGCCTGGGTGAGTGCTTCACCGGTGAGCTTTCCCCCCAGCGTGTTTATTTTGATTTCCGGATTCAGAGCATGCAGTGCATCTGCTGCTGAGTCCACTTTGGCGCGGCCAATGTCATTGTGGCTGTGCACAATCTGCCGTTGCAGGTTGGATAAATCCACGACATCAAAATCGACCAGCGTTAGTTGCCCTACACCGGCTGACGCCAGGTACATGGCGACGGGGGAACCTAATCCACCGAGGCCGATAATCAGTGCGTGAGACTGCATCAAGCGTTGCTGCCCGGCAATGTCCATTTGGGGTAGCATAATTTGCCGACTATAGCGGAGAAGCTGGTGATCGTTCATTAGGGAATGTCAGTGGATAAACCGAAAGTCGGGTTGTTTCAACCTAACACATCAGTTAAACCGTAGCGAGGGCGACTGATGTGTTAGGTTCAAGAGTAATGTCGTAGATACTCCGGTCGTTCATCACGGCAGCCATGTTTGCGTTGATTGTAACAATTGACAAAGATATCGAGTGTGGAGCTGGCTTGATCGTGCTGATAACCCAGGTTCATCAACTGGGTTTCTTCTGTGTAATAAAACAATGAGCGTTTTATTTTGATCGGCAGGCTGTTGTCTAGATGAAAACCGACTTCCACCAGCGCGGCTTCGAGCACTTGCAGGGTAACCTGACGGATGTCGTAGCTGATTTGAATACAGTTGTCGTTGAGTGTGCGAATTTTCTCGATACCGGGTGAGTCCAGTAGCAGTCGCAATGCCTCGCGGGCATCATTGCTTACCGGCTTCACATTGCAAAAGTGAATTTCACGCGTCTTAATGAAATCGGTAGTTAATGAGTCCATGGTCTAATCCTAGCCCGGTTACGGCAGAAATTCTATGTTTTCTGTACGCTTGCCGCCCAGGTGCCCAGGCTGACACGATCATTTTGAGCGAGATCTTTTTCGGTTTGTACCTGCTGATAGTCCAGTCTGTGCAAGATAGCAGGCACCGTATTGCCCTGATCGTAACCGTGCTCCAACAGCAGCCAGCCGGGTGAGCACAGATGTTGGCGGGCTTTGGTGCAAATAGTGCGGATGTCTGCGAGACCGTCCGGGCCGGATTGCAGTGCCGTGAGCGGCTCAAAGCGCAGGTCACCCTGTTGAAGGTGAGGGTCGTCGGGGTGCACGTAGGGTGGGTTGCTGATGATCATTTCAAAGCGCTCACTGGCCAGCGGCTCATACCAACGCCCTTCGGCAAAGCGAATATTGTCAATCTTGAGTCGAGTCGCATTGTTACGGGCGATGGCCAGCGCGGCGGGTGAAATATCCGTGGCGACAATTTGGCAATGGGGCCGCTCTCGAGCAATGGCCAGAGCAATGGCCCCGCTGCCAGTGCCAAGGTCGGCGATGTGCCAGGTAGCGTCGGGCGGAATTCTTGCCAGTGCCAATTCTACTAAGTACTCGGTTTCCGGGCGGGGGATGAGGGTGTCGGGCGATACCGTCAATGTCATGTCCCAAAAATCGCGCTTGCCAGTGAGGTAGGCAACGGGTTCACCCAGGCAACGACGCGCGAGCAGGGTCTGGAATTGTGCGAGGTGTGCCAGTTCGGGCACGCGCTCCGGCCAAGTGCGCAAAAAGGTACGAGTCTGGCCCAGTGCATGGGCCAGCAGAACCTCAGCATCCAGTTGAGGGTGTTCGCACAGACCCGCGTTATGCAGTTGTGTCTCCGCTTCCAACAAGATGTTTTTGATATTGATATCTTCTGGGTTATTCGTCACTTAATTGTGCAAGTTGTTGAATTTGATGTTCATTGATCAGTGGCTCAACCACCTGATCGAGATTGCCCTGCATGATTTCATCCAGCTTGTACAGGGTGAGATTGATACGGTGGTCGGTCATTCGTCCCTGCGGGTAATTGTAGGTGCGAATACGTCCGGAGCGGTCGCCGCTGCCGACGAGTGATTTGCGGGTTTCAGCCTGTTCAGCATCCTGTTTTTCCCGTTCGGCATTGGTAATGCGGGCCTGCAATAACGACATCGCACGGGCGCGGTTTTTATGTTGTGATCGCTCGTCTTGACATTCCACCACTGTGCCAGTGGGCAAATGGGTGATGCGAATTGCCGAATCGGTTTTATTGACATGCTGACCACCGGCACCGGAGGCACGAAAGGTATCGACTTTAAGATCGGCAGAGTTGATTTCGATTTTCTCCACTTCGGCCACTTCCGGCATGACTGCCACGGTGCAAGCGGAAGTGTGAATACGTCCCTGGGATTCGGTTTCCGGCACGCGCTGCACACGGTGACCGCCAGATTCAAATTTGAGTCGTGAATAGGTGCCTTGGCCGATGATGCGCAGAATGATCTCTTTATAACCGCCGTGCTCGCCTTGGCTCCCGTTAATAATTTCGACCTGCCAGCGGCGGTTTTCCGCATAACGCGAGTACATGCGAAACAGATCACCGGCAAACAGCGCAGCCTCGTCACCACCAGTGCCCGCGCGAATTTCCAGAAAAGTATTGCTACTGTCGTTGGGGTCAGTGGGTAATAACAGTTTTTGTAATTCGAGTTCCAGTGTCTGCTGACGCTCTTTGGTACCTTCTAACTCTTCTTCACCCATTTTGCGCATTTCGGGGTCATCATCTTTGAGCAGTGCTTCGGCCTCGTGTAAATCGTCTAACGTGGACTGATAGTCCTTGAAACATTTCACCAGTGGGTCAATTTGTGCATACTCTTTGGATAACTCGCGAAACTGGTTTTGATCCGACATAACATCGGGATCAGCGAGCAGAGCGCTGACTTCTTCGAGGCGATCCGCGATGGTTTCCAGTTTGCTGTGAATCGATGGTTTCATAATCCGCCTGCACGTTACTTTGGTTTAATAATTAGGTTTTAATAATAAATAAACATAACAATAAATAGTGATTTCTGTCGGTGGGAGACAGAAGGGAGAAAGTCGCTAAAGATCGCGACCTTTGAGGTCGTACAGCTCGCGAGCGGTGTCGAAAATTTCTTCACGGGCATCATAGCCTGCTTTTTTGAGTTGCACGCTAGGGGTGTGAATGAGCTTATTGGTCAGCCGGTTGGCCATTTCGGTGATGACTTGTTCGGCATCTTTACCGGATTGCAGCAGGCGCATGGCGCGTTCGAGCTCGATATCGCGCTGGCTTTGGGCGTCTTCACGCATGGCGCGAATAGTGGAGACAGCATCCAGTGATCTCAGCCAGTGCATGAAATGCGAGACTTCAGTATCGATAATTTCTTCTGCCTGCTGAGCCGCTTCCTGGCGGGAGCGCAAGCCTTCCTGAATGATATCCTGCAAATCATCCACCGTGTACAGGTAAACATCATTGAGGTCGCTGACCTCGGGTTCAATATCACGCGGTACGGCGATGTCCACCATCAGCATGGGGCGGTGTTTGCGTTTTTTCAATGCGCTTTCCACGCTGCCTTTGCCAAGAACGGGCAGTGGGCTGGCGGTGGATGAAATGACGATATCGGCTTCGGCGAGGTGGTTAGTGATCTCCGGCAAGGAAATGGCGTAGGCACCGACTTCTTGTGCCAGAGTATGGGCGTTTTCCACTGTGCGATTGGCAATAATCATGCGGCCAATGCCGCTTTGATGCAGGTGACGCGCTGCCAGTTCCACGGTCTCTCCAGCACCGATGAGCAGCGCGGTACGTTTGTCGAAGGCGTCAAAAATTTGTTTGGACAGGCTCACCGCAGCGAAGGCCACGGACACGGCGCTGGCGCCAATGGCGGTATCGGTACGCACCTGTTTGGCCACGGAAAAAGTATGCTGAAACAGCCGGTCGAGTTGGCCACCCATAGTGCCTGCCTCAGTGGCGGTGGCGTAGGCATCCTTGATTTGGCCGAGAATCTGCGGTTCGCCCAGCACTAGTGAATCAAGCCCACTGGCAACGCGTAGCATGTGACGCACGGCCTCTTGGTCCGGGTGCAGGAAAATATAGGGGTCGATGTCCCGTTTTTCGAGCTTATGATATTCTCGGAACCAATCGACAATAATGGCGTTGTCACGCTGTCCTTGGGTAACATTCTGGCCGGAATCGCAGTACAGCTCAGTGCGATTGCAGGTAGAAACAATCGCAACCTCTTGAATTCTGGCGTTGGTGACCAGATCTTTCAAGGCGTCAATTAGCTTACCCGGAGCGAACGCAACGCGTTCCCGGATGTCTACAGGGGCGGTCTTGTGATTAATGCCAAAGGCTAAAAGAGACATGCGTGCCAGTAGTACTCTAGATCAAACCGTAAATTCTGAGCGAACTGGGGTGCGAATACAAGTCATGCTGAATCTTCCGGGTTTTGATGTACCGGGGCATATGTTTTTCAACCCCAGGTTCAAGCGCATCAAAGCCATGGCCGACAGTAGTAAAAATAGTACATGAAGCGCAAAATGCGCGAATTATCCAGACATTTGGAGTGAAAATGGTGAAAACAATGCGTTTTTCGTGGGTTTTGGGTGTGGCCTGGCTGACGGGCTGTGCGGTTTCCTCAGGTGTGGTGGAGGATACGCCGCCGCCCACGGCATCGGTATCCGCTTTAACGGAATTGCCTGAGGGTGAATTTTCACCGCAGGTGATGTACCGGTTGCTGATAGCCGAAGTGGCCGGACAGCGCGGTGAGTTTGGTGTGGCCGTGAGCAGTTATCTGGCGGCGGCACAGGAATCCCAGGATGCCAATGTGGCAGAACGTGCGGCGCGCATTGCTATTCGTGTTCAGGCCTTGGAAACGGCGCTGGAGGCGGCGGAGCTGTGGGTTGAACTGGCCCCGGATAATGCAGAGGCCTATCAAGTGCTGGCGCCCCTGTTGCTGGCCTTCGGTCGCGCACCGGAATCCGTAGTGCGTTATGAACGTTATATTGCCTTGTCAGCGGATGAGGCTGATCAAGGATTTATGCAAATCTCCGGTCAGCTCACACTGGCTAAAAACGCCATTGCCGCACTTTCGGTAATGGAGCAATTGTTGGCAAAACAACAGAGTAATCCGTATGCATGGTTGGCGCACGGTCAGCTGAGTTTACGCCAGAGCAAGCTGGAGTTGGCTATGAGTTCGGTGGAAAAATCCCTGGCGTTGAAATCGCATTGGGCACCGGCAGTGGTCATGCGTGCGCGAATTCTCAGTTTGCAGGGCGATAGAGACAAAGCATTGGCCTATCTGGAAAAAGAGCGCGATGGTGAGCTGGGAGATGATGTTTCTGTTGGTTTGAGTTATGCGCGCCTGTTGACCGAGGCCGAACAGTTGCCCCAGGCCTTTGCAGAGTTTGAACGCCTTGCTGAGCAAGAGCCAAACAATGTTGAGGCACAGTATGCCGCAGGTGTGCTGGCATTACAGCTAGGTAATCTTGACAAAGCAGAAGCCCGCTTCACGCGTGTTTTAAGCCTGAGGCAGCGCATGTTGGAGACCAACTATTATCTGGGACGTGTTTACGAGGCAAAAAAGAACCCCGAGGCTGCGTTGAAATATTATTTTGCCGTGCGTCACGGTGAATATTATTTAAGTGCGCAGTCGAGGGCGGCCAATTTGCTGGCGGAACAGGGCAAGCTGGAGCGCGCGCGCGAGCATCTACAGTCACTGCGCGTGCGCAACGAGCAAGACCAAGTGCGACTTTATCTGATGGAAGGCGAACTGCTGCGCAAGGCAGGCAACTACCTGGAAGCCCTTGATTTTTTTGCTGACAAGCTGGAAAAAATGCCCAACGACACCTCTTTGCGTTATGCGCGGGCACTGGTTGCTGAAAGGGCCAACAAGCTGGATTTAGCCGAGGAAGATCTACGCATCATCATTGAGCGAGAGCCCAGTAATGCACAGGCGCTGAATGCGCTGGGTTATACGTTGGCTGATCGTACCGAGCGCCTGGATGAAGCACTGGGTTACATCACCCGAGCATTGGAAGTGGAGCCGACGGATGCCGCTATCATCGACAGCATGGGCTGGGTGCAGTATCGCATGGGGAATCATGCCAAGGCGGTTGAATTATTACGTCAGGCCTTGTCATTAATCCATGACCCGGAAATCGCTGCACACCTGGGTGAGGTGCTATGGGAAATGGGCAATAAGCGGGACGCGCTGGATGTGTTGGAAACAGCTTTGGAAAAACACCCTCAACATGAAGTTCTGTTGGATGCCATGGAACGTTTAGGCTTGTGACCCGTTCGCTATTACGATGTACCGCACCGTGGTGGTTGGTGGGTGCGGTGTTTCTGTTTTCCGGTTGTGCCTCGTTGTCACCCTTTGCCCCCGAAGCTCCCTCTGAACGTGTTTCCCAATTGTGGCAGCAGCAGGTCCAGTTTGTGGGCGCGCAAACTGAGTGGACATTGAGTGCGCGCATTGCCGCCCACAGCGAAGATGATGGCTGGAATGGTAAGTTACATTGGCAGCAAGAAAAGGATGATTATCAAGTGAGCTTCAATGCGCCTTTTGGTCAGGGTGGTTTGCAGTTGGATGGTGGCCCACAGTCTGTGGAAATGCGCACCTCGGATGGACAGACGATAGTCGCTGCGGACGTTGAATCTCTCCTGTTTCAGCAGCTTGGTTGGCGATTGCCGCTAAACAGTTTGCGTTATTGGGTGCGTGGTGTGCCAGTACCAACGAGTGAGAAAGCTCCGTTGCTGGCTTTTGACGAAGAGGGTCGACTGGCACGCTTGCAGCAATCTCACTGGAAAATTGAATACCCGGCCTATCGTCAGGTGGACGGACTGATGTTGCCACGCAAGGTTTATCTGGAAAATGGTGAACTCAGTGTGCGTCTGGTGATTGACCGCTGGGAATCGGGCGATAACAGTGGACATTAAACTTAATGCATCCGTCGAACCTATTGTGGGCACTTATGACATAGGGTCTAAAAGATTTTTTGGATTTTGTTGTGCCATCGTTGTTCTCGCTACAGTTCAACTGACCAATTTAGGTTGAGGTATGTCTGACAACCTTATTTTGCAGAAACCCGCCTGGCCTGCGCCAGCCAAGCTCAACCTGTTTTTACATATCACTAGACAGCGACCCGATGGTTTTCACGAACTGCAAACCGTGTTTCAGTTTTTGGACTTTGGTGATGTGTTACGTTTTCGTGTGCGTGCCGACGGGCAACTGAGGCGGGTCACAGACGTACCCGGAGTGCCTGAGGCAGAAGATTTAATTATTCGCGCTGCACGATTATTGCAGACTGAAACCGGCTGCACACAGGGCGCAGAAATTCACATCGAAAAAAATCTGCCCATGGGAGGTGGCCTGGGAGGTGGCAGTTCCGATGCGGCGACCACGCTGGTCGCGCTTAATGAGTTATGGCGGCTTGGTCTTGGCGAAGATCAACTCGCTATGCTGGGTCTGCAATTAGGTGCCGATGTACCGGTATTTGTGCGTGGTCGCGCGGCTTGGGCGGAAGGTGTGGGTGAAAAGCTAGAGCCGGTGATGTTGCCTGAGCCTTGGTTTGTGGTGCTGGTTCCTGGAGTACAGGTCTCCACAGCTGAATTGTTTAGTGATACACAATTGACACGTGATGCGCGACCGATCAAAATACGCGATTACCTTTCGTGGGTTGGGTCTGAAGGTGCCGGGAATGTGAGTGGCGCCTTTTTTTGTCGGGATGGTGAGAGCCGTGTTGGCAACGTGTTCGAACCACTGGTGCGGGCGAGGTATCACGAAGTTGATGCCGCATTGATTGATTTGATGCAGTTTGCACCCGCGCGATTAACCGGCACTGGTGGTTGTATATTTGCAGCGTTTGAAAGTGAAAAGCAGGCGCGTGAAGTGGCGGAACAACTTGCTGGACGCCGCTGGCAGACGATAGTCGCTGCGGGCTGTAATCGTTCACCATTGTTTGGTTCAGAAAGGTTTTATACGGAAAAATAAGTTTATATTGGGGCGTCGCCAAGCGGTAAGGCACTGGGTTTTGATCTCAGCATGCGCAGGTTCGAATCCTGCCGCCCCAGCCAATAGATAAATGACAACCATAAACACGGTAGTCAGTTGTAAGCAGATTTTTGGTTAGGGCGGTAGGATTTGAACCTTAAGGTTCGACCGATCTCGCGTAGCGAATCGGAGCGGCGAAGCTGACCCGCAGGGCGAGGGACGAAGTCCCGAGTAGTCCTCCGCCCCAGCCAATAGATAAATGACAACCGTAAACACGGTAGTCAATTGTAAGTAGATTGTTTGGCCAGGGCGGTAGGATTTGAACTTTAAAGTTTGACCGATCTCGCGTAGCGAATCGGAGCGGCGAAGACGACCCACAGGACGAGGGACAAAGCCTCGTATAATCCTGTCGTTCCAGCCATAGAATTAGAGCACTGGCTTTGATGCCGGCCACTTCTGATGGAGTAAATCGTGTCTGACGGCCAAATGATGGTGTTTACGGGTAATGCCAACCCGCAATTGGCGCAGGCCGTGGCGAATTACCTTGATCTTTCTCTAGGTAAAGCCGTGGTGGGGGAGTTTAGCGACGGCGAAACCCAGATTGAAATCACTGAAAATGTGCGTGGTCGGGATGTGTTTATTATCCAGCCCACCTGCGTGCCCACCAACAATAACTTGATGGAATTGCTGGTGATGATCGATGCCTTGCGTCGTTCATCAACGCGTCGTATTACTGCGGTGATCCCGTATTTTGGTTATTCACGACAGGATCGTCGGCCGCGTTCAGCGCGAGTGCCGCTCACCGCCAAACTAGTAGCAGACATGATTGTCACCGCCGGTGCTGATCGTGTGCTGACGGTAGATTTGCATGCCGATCAAGTGCAGGGCTTTTTTGATAAGCCAATGGATAATATTTACGCCTCTCCTATTTTGTTAGGCGACATCTGGCGTCGAGGGTATGAGAACTTGATGGTGGTATCACCGGACGTGGGTGGTGTAGTGCGTGCTCGAGCATTGGCCAAGCGATTGGACGATGCGGATCTGGCCATTATCGACAAACGTCGCCCCAAGCCCAATGTGGCGAAGGTGATGAATATTATTGGTGACGTGAAAGGGCGCACCTGCGTGCTGGTGGATGATCTGGTTGATACCGCAGGTACCCTGGGGCAAGCGGCCAAAGCATTGAAAGACAAGGGTGCTACCAAGGTGGTGGCTTACTGCACGCATCCAGTATTATCAGGCCCGGCAGTAGATAACATTATAAAATCCGAGCTGGATGAACTGGTGGTGACGGATACTATTCCGCTCAGCAAGGCCGCCGCCAAATGTGCTCGCATTCGGCAGTTGTCTATTGCCGAACTGTTAGCGGAAACCATGCGTCGTGTAAGCAATGAGGAATCGGTAAGTTCGTTGTTTATGGACTGAGTTGGATTAAAGAATTGTTGTTAGGGGCACTGTCAGTAGGCAATGGCTCGAACGAAGGTGCTTTACCTTGGTCGCAAGGGTGAAGTGAAAAGTGGAGACTGCAACCTGATTGCGGTCTTTTTTTGGTAAAGCGTGACTGGCTATTTGTCGTCAGGCACGCAATTGTTGGAGATATATTATGTCTGTTGATTTTACGATTATTGCTGAAGGCCGTAAGGACGTAGGGAAAGGTGCGAGCCGCCGCCTGCGCCATGCGGGTAAAGTGCCGGGAATTATTTATGGTTCGGGTGAAGATCCCGTGCCCTTTACTGTGGTGCAGAATGACTTGCAACATCATCTGGAACATGAAGCCTTCTATTCCCATATTCTTACCGTGACGGTTGATGGCAAAGCCCAAAAAGCGGTGCTCAAAGATTTGCAACGCCATCCCGCTAAACCCAAGATTTTGCATGTGGATTTTTTGCGCGTGAGCGACAAAGACGTTATTAACATGCAGGTGCCGATGCATTTTATTAATGAAGATGTCAGTGTTGGTGTTAAAGCGGGTGGTTTGGTATCGCACCTGTTGAGCACCATCGAAATCACCTGTAAAGCCAGTGATTTGCCTGAATATCTGCAAATTGATTTATTGAATCTGGATGTTGGCGCATCGTTGCATTTGTCGGATATCGATTTGCCCAAGGGCGTACAGATTACCGCTTTGACGCACGGTGCAGACCATGATTTGCCAGTGGTCAGTATTCATACGCCGAAAGGTGGTGGTGCCTCAGAAGAAGATACTGAGACAGCTGATACTGCCGCAGAAGGCGGTGCCAGCGAATAAGCTTTTTGTTTGTTTGCTGCGCATAAAGCACAGGAAAGCCGACCTTGTCGTCGTCCGTTCAGCTCATTGTTGGTCTGGGGAACCCCGGGCCAAAGTATGAGCAAACACGACACAATGTCGGCTTTGTTTTTGTTGATGAACTGGCGCGCAGCAAAGGGGCATCGTTCAAGCTGGAAAACAAATTTCACGGCGACGTGTGCAAATTATCATTGGCCGGCCATGATATCTGGTTGCTCAAACCCAACACCTTTATGAATTTAAGCGGTAAGTCTGTTGCTGCACTGGCGCGTTTTTATAAAATTGCATCAGAATCGGTGCTGGTAGTACATGATGAGCTGGATATTCCGCCGGGTCAATTGCGGCTCAAGCAAGATGGTGGTCACGGCGGCCATAACGGCTTGCGTGACATGATTACGCAATTGGGCAGCAAAGAGTTTATGCGTTTGCGTGTGGGCATTGGTCACCCGGGACAAAGCCGGGATGTGTCCAATTATGTACTGGACAAGGCTTCGCGTGATGAGCAAATCGAAATTGATGCGGCCATTGATGAAGCTTTGTACACATTGCCACAGATTGTTGATGGTGAGTTACAAGCCGCGATGAACCATCTGCATAGCCGGAAATAGAGATCTTGTAGGCTGGGGTGAGTGGAGCGAACCCCAACATTCGATGCTTAATGCCCTTCAGTGTTGGGAGGGCTGCTCTGCTAACCCAACCTACCCAAGCGGTAACGAGAGACCAAAAAAATGGGATTTAAATGTGGAATCGTCGGTTTGCCTAATGTGGGCAAATCCACCCTGTTTAACGCGCTGACCAAAGCAGGTATTCAAGCAGCCAATTACCCTTTTTGCACCATTGAGCCTAACGTCGGAGTGGTGCCAGTGCCAGACCCTCGTCTCAATGCCCTGGCCGCAATCGTCAGCCCTGAGCGCGTGTTACCCACGACTATCGAATTTGTGGATATTGCCGGACTTGTTGCAGGCGCCTCCAAAGGTGAAGGTCTGGGCAATCAGTTTCTTGCCAACATCCGCGAGACTGATGCCATTGCCCACGTTGTGCGTTGTTTCGAAGACGACGACGTAGTGCATGTCGCAGGCAAAATTGATCCGCTGGGTGATATAGAGATCATCAATACCGAACTGGCGCTGGCTGACCTGGACTCCGTGGATAAGGCCATCAATCGTGTTGGTCGGGTGGCCAACTCCGGTGATAAAGAAGCCAAGGCCAAACTCGCGCTGCTGGAACAAATCAAAGCTGAGTTGGATGAAGGAAAGCCTGTGCGTGCTATGGGATTGGATGAGGATCAGCAGACGATGTTGAACGATATGTTCCTGCTTACCGCTAAACCGACCCTGTACGTCGCCAATGTTGCTGAAGATGGCATGGAAAACAATCCACTACTGGATCAGGTGAGTGAATTCGCGAGCAACGAGGGAGCAGGCATAGTAGCGGTATGCGCCGCTATCGAATCCGAACTATCCGAACTGGATGATGACGAGCGTGATGAATTTCTGCAAGAGTTAGACTTGGAGGAGCCGGGGCTCAATCGTGTCATTCGTGCTGGTTATGGCCTGTTGAATTTACACACCTATTTTACCGCTGGAGTCAAAGAAGTGCGTGCCTGGACCGTAGCTATCGGTGCTACGGCACCGCAGTCTGCGGCAGTGATTCATACCGATTTTGAGAAAGGCTTCATCCGTGCCGAAGTTATCGCCTACGATGATTTTATTGCCGGTAACGGCGAGCAGGGCGCCAAAGAAGCGGGTAAATGGCGTCTGGAAGGTAAGGAGTATGTTACCCAGGATGGTGATGTAATGCACTTCCGTTTTAACGTCTGAGGCCGGGTGAAAATCACGTAACGGCTGGACAAGTCTGCCGGGAAACCATACAATTCCGCCTCTTCAGAACCCGGCTTGCCGGGTCACTTCTTAAATGGCTATGTAGCTCAGCTGGTTAGAGCACATCACTCATAATGATGGGGTCCCCTGTTCGAATCAGGGCATAGCCACCATATTCCATCTTCACGACTTTTCTCGGTTGCCTAAAAACAGGGCGAAAGTCCGCTGCGGTTAAGCTGTGACCGTTTTTTGAAAACCACCGTGCTTGTGGATAGGCTTTTGAGGCTGAAAACGACCCATCCCTGAATATGTTTTGGTCGCCAGTCCTTGTCAGGAGCCTCTGAGCTTGGGATGAGGCCACTGCGAAAAAGTTATTTCGTCTGATAACTCAAAGGCAAAGCGATTTTCCGCACTATTGGTCTTACGAACTTTCAATGTGCAAGGACCATTACTGAAAAACCAGGAACGACTTACAAAGCGGTCAAAGTTTCACCGGGAATGGTATTTTTGTCCTGCTGATTAAATCGTTAATCGAAGCCGCATTTGTTTTGAAACAGTCTTTTCCCCTTTCTCTAAGATTGATTTTTTAGCGAGCGCAAAGTCAATTGCAAAATGATCAACTAAACCAAGCGCGCGTTGTTCAGCATTTTTCAAGTGAGTTAATTGGCGTATAAAACGCGCCTTGTCTGCTGTAAATAAGAGTCCACGATAAGGTGTGAGGAAGCAGGTTTGCTCATTGCAAATGAA
>Ga0316203_1001281_pt1 | contig 18993 bp, 20 predicted proteins | sample 6monrhotite_MG_FD_204940 | JGI IMG/M metagenome (GOLD analysis project Ga0316203, IMG submission 204940) | Microbial mat bacterial communities from mineral coupon in-situ incubated in ocean water Damariscotta River, Maine, United States -... | ecosystem: Environmental > Aquatic > Marine >... | reverse complement strand
TTAAGGCGCAAGTAGCTGAAAGAAAGCTAAGCGACATACGGGCCGCTTGGCAGACAGGAACGCCATTGGGGAGTGATGCTTTTAAAGAAAAGATAGAGCACAAATTGAATAGTAAGATGGGTCAAGCCAGGCGTGGGCGCCAAAAAAGGGCTCTGACCCCTTAATCCGGACCCCTTAATCCAGCATTGATTCGGAGATTGTCAGCAAACCTCACTGCGGGGAATAGTCATTTGATCAAAGTTAAGGTCAGTGCGGAAACGAGTGTAACCGAGGAGCCCCGTGAGGGAAAACTTCATGCGGGGATCTGCGCGGGGGGCGCCGAGTGATCGGTGTTCCTACCGTGACTATGCTGATGAATTCTCAGTAGAGTGCTAGACTTAAGGGCAGCAAAGATACAGGAGGCCTTATGTCAGCAGCATTCAAGCAAGTCATTGAAAATATTAAAGAACTTTCTCCCGGAGAAAGAGCACTAGTAGCACATTGTCTTATTTCATCCTTAGAAACCGAACAGGATCAGGGTGTAGATGAGGCCTGGGGTGCTCTATCAGAAAAACGGCTCTCTGAGCTTGAGTCCGGTGCCGTGAAAGGTGTGTCGTGGCAAGACATTAAAAGTGAGGTGAAGGGCTAAGAATGTCCAAGCTCATATTTCATCCAGATGTCGCAAAGGAAATCAAAGCTTCATATGAATGGTATCAGGGTCAAGCTGAAGGGCTGGGAGATGACTTTCTAGTCGAGCTAGAATCAGCATACGAGGCTATTATGGAGCTTCCGAATACTTGGCCAAACTTTAGCAATAACCGCCGTAGGTTTTTACTTAGTAGGTTTCCATTCTCAGTGATTTATCATCCAAGTAACAATTCAGTTTTTGTGGTAGCCGTCATGCATAACAGCAAGAAGCCTGGTTATTGGGAAAGTCGCACATAACAAACGCGGTTAAGCAGAACAGTCCTCCGCAGCGTTTCGTTTGTGGCGGAATGCCATAAGCCTCACACTGCTGCGGCCTGCCTCTTACCGCGGGCGTTAGGCACACACTCAAATCCATTTTATTTTGGGGAATGACATGTCAGCAAAGACGGTTAATGAAGAGGCTGCTCAAACAGTATCCCCTCGCCAGTGGATCAGATTAGTTGTGGTGTATCTCCTAATCCCGCTGATTTTATTCATATGCGGTGGGGGCCTCGGTTGGTGGCAGGCGTGGCTATATTCCATACTGATCTTGGCCACTGGTATTGGAGGGCGCATCTGGGCGGAACAACGACACCCCGGATTAACAGCCGAAAGACAAAATATTGAAAATATCCAAAACGCAAAAGCCTGGGACAAAGTGCTTGCTCCACTGATGGCGATGAGTCTCGTGTTTCCTATGGTCATTGTAGCAGGGCTGGACCACCGCTATAACTGGTCCTCCGAATTTCCGCTATGGCTCATCGTGATTGGCTTCATTTTGATCTCGCTCGGATACGCTTTCGCTGCATGGGCATTGACAGAGAATCGCTTTTTCTCCAGCGTGGTGCGCATTCAGACGGATCGAGGGCATGTGGTGTGTGACAGTGGCCCGTACCGGTTTGTGCGGCATCCGGGTTATGCCGGAAATATTCTTGCACTGTTCGGTATTGTTCTTGCTCTGGGCTCGGTATGGACACTGATTCCTGCGGCGCTAGCATCAATCATCGCGGTGATTAGAACCGTACTTGAAGACCAGACTTTACAGGAAGAGTTGCCGGGCTATCGAGACTATGCACGACGCGTGCGCTATCGGTTGATTCCTGGGATATACTGAGAGACCTGAGTGGTGGATGTCCCAGATCAGAGATTGAGGTCCAACCGAGAGGGTTGCGCGCCGCCTACAAGGGCGTTCAAGTGGACCCAATGCCGCGTCGCTTGCGCTCCTTGCATTGGTCCACTTACCGTCAATGTTAGCTGCAAAAAATTCAAACCTATATAGCAATAAAAATGAAAGTACGAAGATACAACGAAGGTGAAGAAATGATTCTTTGGGAAATTTTCTATAACACCATCCACAACATTAATATAGAAGATTATGATGATATCCAAGTATCTGCATGGGCACCTTCAAGCTTAGATAAAAATATATGGATTGAAAAGATAAAATCTATAAATCCTTTCGTTGTAGATCATCATAATATGATTTTGGGTTACGCCGATCTGCAAGAATCAGGATTAATAGATCACTTTTTTTGTCATCATCAATGGCAAAGAAAAGGTGTTGGCTCAATGCTAATGAATACAATAATAGAAAATGCAAACTCTTTAGGTATAACTACCCTCACCTCTGAAGTCAGTATCACTGCCAAACTATTTTATATATCATATGGCTTTACGGTTATGGAAAAACAGTCATTGTTCGTTCGCGGACAACACCTAACCAACTATAAAATGCAAAAAGAGTTAATTGAGTGAATATTGAATACAAAATAAACACTCCTATAACTACTGAACAGTTTATCAATTTACTCAATAAATCCACTCTTGGTGAACGTAGACCTGTAGATGATTATGAGTGTATGAATGGTATGATAAATAACAGTAATTTTATCATTTCAGCCTGGAGAGATAAGCGGTCAGAGCCCTTTAGGGGTATCCTATTTTCTTAATCTAGCCGACAATCCACGGAAGCCACGATTTTTCTTGCCGGATGTTCCTATCCATATCGTTCAGCGGGGCCATAGTCGGGAGCCGGTGTTTTTTGATGACGGTGATTATCAAGCCTACCTCGGATGATTGAAGGAGGCCGCTGCGCGATATTACCGCAACATTCATTCCTGTGTGTTGATGAGCAGTGACATCCATATTTTAGCCACGCCGCGTGAAAAGCCGGGGATAAGCTGGGTATCCGAAAGCTAAAAGAGATTCGTGCTGTCAGTTGAGGTGTGACCAATAAGAGTAGCGTTGAAGCAAAAAAGCGTCTCGAATAATAGCGGGGCGCAGAATTATTGCGCCCCTTTTCATCAAACCTCAGAAGACCGGAAGTGTGACCTGTTTAAGAACCGATGATGCCTCCGTCTTTTTTGGTAATCACGAAGGTCGCATCGCGGGGAATGGTTACACCGTCGAATGATGCCGGAAAATTAGTGCGTGCCGGATCACCATTACCTGGATGCTGGGTGTTGATGAACATGGTGCGGCGATCAGGTGTGACTGCGATACCGGTAATCTCGTCACCGCTAACTCCAGTGAACAAACGGCGGATTTCGCCGGTGTTGGTGTCGGCGACCAACATTTGGTTGTTAAGGCCGTCTTTCTGGCCACCATCGGTCTGGATGAACAAACGGCCATCGGGATCGGCCCACAAGCCATCGGGATCACTATAGCTTTCTTCGGTGCCGTGGGTATCTTTAGCAACTAAAAATATATCCCATTCGAAGGTGGTGCCGGTGTGCTGATCGGCATCGCGCCACTTGATGATGTGGCCATCCGCATTGGGTGCCATCGGATTGGCAGCATCGGCAACGGTACGGCGGCTGTTGTTGGTGAGGGTGCAGTAGACATCACCGTTAGGGGCAACCGTCGTCCACTCGGGCCGGTCCATAGGTGTTGCGCCAAGAATATCGGCAGCCATGCGGGCGTAAGTCAAAACCTCGGCCTGGTCGGCGAACGTGGCGGCAAGCGCCGGGTTGTCGATAGTCAGTTCCAGCCATTCACCACTGCCATCGTCATTGAACTTGGCGACATAGAGCTTGCCGTGATCCAGCGGGCTTTGGCCGCGGGCACGCATGGATTGCCAATTATCGTCCGATACGAACTTGTAGATATAGTCGAAACGTTGATCATCCCCCATGTAACCTACCACACGACCACCACGGCCAACCGTCAGGGCGATGCCTTCGTGCTTGAAGCGTCCCAGGGCTGTGCGCTTGACGGGCGTTTGGGTGGCGTCCATCGGGTCGATCTCAACAATCCAGCCAAACCGGTTTTCCTCGTTGATGTAGTCGGCATCCGAGAGATCGAAACGACGGTCAAAGTGCTCCCAGCCATAACCGAAACCACCTTCGTTGAAACCGTAGCGTTCCTGTGCCGCCGTCGGCACCCAGGTGTTGTTGAGGTTGGTGGCGCCGAAATAACCATTGAAGTTCTCTTCACAGGTCAGGTAAGTACCCCAAGGCGTATAGCCATTGGCGCAGTTGTTCACTGTACCCAAGGGTATGTTGCCGTTCGGCGTCCGCAGTAGATCATGGCTAGCGACCGGGCCGCTGAAGGCCATGGGCGTATTTACATGAATGCGGCGGGCGTTTTTACTCTTGACGGTTTTCCATTTGCCGTCGTCCTCTTTGATCTCGACGACGGAGACTCCGTGAGCGTGTTGAGAAACGCGCACATCTTCCAGACTCTCCGGGGCGGGTTTACCCAATACGTGGCTGTTGCGACCAAATTCATGATTGATGGCCAGCATGCCGCGCTTGTTTCCGCCACGGCCGAACTTGCCATGCTTCATCGGGAAAAACCACATGCCATCATGGCCGATACCGATCTGCAAAGCTTGGTCGGCGGCATTGGGAGGATAGTTGTAAGTCGGGCCGCCCGGCTCTAACGGTTCTCCCCAAGGGATCAGTACGTCGAATTGATACTCCGGGGAAATGCTGGGCCACGGACCTGTGCCTTCAGCGACCGGAACAGGTGTGAAGTCTATCAGCGGGCCTTCATCTGTTTTTTTCCAAAGTCCTTGTCCGCGTTCATCATCCTTGCGGTCAGCGAATACGATACTGGAGCCTGCGAAGAAGCTGGTCGCTGCCATGGCTAATCCGCCCGCTAATACTTTACGCCGCGAGGTGTGGGTTTCAAGCACATCTTTGAATGGGCGGTTATTTGATTTATTTGAAACGCAATCGTCGTGACTCATGATCACTCCTTATAGTTTGAATGTTGTCAACGCTGTGTCGAGCAAGAGAATTAGCACTTCAACGTTGCATTCAAATGAATTTGAATGTTGTCGATGTTGTGCTGGACGAAGAAGTTAGCAGCTCAATGTTTCAATTAAATGAAGGTGTAATATGAGTTATGTAAGAAGTGTTTTATCGGATATAAAGAAATAGGAATTCGATCATTTGAACGCACAATTAAACAAATTTACCGGTTTTTACAGGGTAAAATAGAGAATTCTTCGTAGAAATATGTAAACTCCAGGGAGTTATATTGAGAATACTCTCTAGTCCATCACAGTAAATAGTGGTCTATATGGAGTTTTGTCCGATCTGCGGTAAGAGTGTTCCTGAAAATCACGACACAGTTCTTTGATGGTCTAAGCTTTATATGCTTTAGGTTTGAATGTTTTGGTTTGGTAAACAGGCAGAGAATTTTTATGCGGAGTTTCTTTTCGATTACTGGAATTGGATATATCAAAATGAAATGATCTGCTCTAGATGGCAAGTCGTTTCAGCATGGTTTTCGTTATTCTCGTGAAATGGATGTTAGATGGTTTTACATCCAGAAGATCCAGAATGACAGAGGGACATGCTACAGAGCCAAGTTAGGATCGCTTGAACAATAACTGTCTCATTGGTGAGCTGGTTCGGTTTTTTTGGGCGTGTACAAAACCCTGGTGGAACCGCTACGCTTGTTCCACCTTACCTGCGTACATCACTGAAGTTGGCGTATTCATAATCCGGGTCGGAAATAGGTCAGAATCAGGGCAGTGGTTTGTTTGTTCCGTTTCCTCAAAAACAAGGTAAAGCTGTAGGGTGAAACAAGCGTAGCGGTTCCACCAAAAGGTCAAGGGAAGAACATCAGTCCTTTCAACCTGTATTACTCTCTACCCAACCAAAAAACGACAGTTATTGTTCGAGCGATCCTTAAGTGGTAAAAAATAACCCAGAGGCATTGTTTCAAAGATTTTTGCTTTTAGTCGTTCCGCAGCGTTTGCAGGCGTAAAATGTCACCAATTTTCCCTGGCGACTATCAAATTGCTTGTCCTTGGATATTTCCCATTTGTGAAAGCCGCTTTTGCACAGGGTTTTGCCTTTGTGAATTTCACTAAGTTTCCGGGGGGCGGGGCGTTTGAAAGGAAGAATATCGGCCATGTGTCGTAAAATATGCTCAGGATTTGTTGTTTGTTGCCGCTCTTGGTAACAGCCCTGAGCAGTTTAATGTCAGGGTTCAGCATAAAGATATTTAACGCAAACAATAACATCATTTTGATGGTGAGGCTGTTATTGCTCGTCAGCAGCCCTATGATAGAACATGTAATATCTTCCATATGACAAAATCACACACCGATATTATTGTTGCCGCACGTGGCTGGTCATATCCGGCCTGGAACGATAGCTTTTATCCGGACGATTTGCCGGAAGACTGGCAGCTTGCGTATTACAGCAATGAATTTCGTGCGGTGATGGTGCCAGCAGCAGAATTTGCCAAGGTGGACCCAGTGGAGGTTGAACGCTGGGTGGAAGATGTCGTTGAGGGTTTTGAGTTTTATCTGGAAGTGACGAATCTGTTTATTAACTGGGCGGAATTCACGCAAGCTACCAAGCCCCTGGGGGCACATTTGAAGGGTATCCTGTTACGTCCGCTTACGGTTGATGAAGACTTGGCGATGATTGCCCCCTGCCTGGATGCGGCTGCGGGACTGGCTCCCGTTTGTGTGTTGCTGCCGGATAGCGTGACAATCAGTGATAATGGCAGGGATTTATTGGCACAACACGGGGTTGAGTTGTGCTGGAGTACCCATGAAGGCAAACCGGGTTGGCAGGGTGGTGGTTTTGTCGTGGCTCGCGTAAAGGGTAATAATCACTATACCCCCAAAGAATGGCGTGAAACTATCGAAGCCTGCCTGCGTTGCGACAATAAGAGCAACGACAAACGCAGGGTACTGCTAATGGTGGAACATGAATCACCAGAGCCTGATGCATTGCGGGCGGCGATGATGATTGGTGACATGTTGGTGATTCCTGATATTTAACCTGAGTCCTGCGAGTGTTTACACTCATTCAGCACACGCTCTTGATCCGTAGAGCGATCTGAAATGTTTCGGCAATGACAAAAGACGACACTCAAAGTTGTCATTCACTCTACGAACCAATATCCTCCACCGCACGAGCATGACCACTTGCAGTGTTCAGGTTTGATTAAATGACCATTCAAACCAATTTGCACGCTGGCAACGTTGGAGCAGAAACGGACAAAATAAAAGAAAGTTTTGCTAGAGGGTGTTCTCAATTAATAAAGCCTTATTAATTGAGAACACCCTCTAGCGGGCAAAGGTAGTTCGTGCAATGCTCTCGAATAATCAATCCCGGAAAATATTTGCCGACAATCCCTGATGACCAATCCTGAGACAAAGACAGAGAGTTCGCACGAGTCTGCGGGCGCATCCATTAGCGAGCCCCTGGTGCGGATTCGTGATTTGATTTACCACCGTGGTGAACGTGCCATTTTTGATGGCATTGATATTGACATTGCGCGCGGCAAACTCACGGCTATCATGGGCCCCAGTGGCACCGGTAAAACCACTCTGTTGCGTTTAATCGGTGGTCAGTTGCGCCCGGATACAGGTACTGTGCATGTCGATGGCCAATCAGTACCCGAACTGGGTTACCGGTCGCTTTATGAATTACGTAAGCGCATGGGCATGTTGTTTCAAAACGGCGCTCTGCTGACGGATCTCAGTGTATTTGATAACGTTGCTTTTCCCATGCGGGAACACACCAAACTCAATGAGAGTATGATTCGTGACCTAGTGCTGATGAAGCTGCATGCCGTGGGTCTACGGGGTGCGCGCGACCTGATGCCTAGCGAACTTTCAGGTGGCATGGCGCGTCGCGCGGCATTGGCACGTGCCATTGCCCTGGACCCGATGATGATCATGTTCGATGAACCCTTCACCGGACAGGACCCGATTTCCATGGGTGTGCTGGTTTCGCTGTTGCGTACACTGACCGATGCACTGGGCTTAACCTCAGTGGTGGTTTCTCACGATGTGCAGGAAAGCCTGTCTATTGCTGACTATGTCTATGTGATTTCTGCGGGCAAGGTGGTGGAACACGGCAGCCCTGACGATCTACGCCAATCACAATCGCCCTGGGTCCAGCAGTTTATTCAGGGCAAGCGAGATGGCCCGGTGCCCTTTCACTTTCCGGCAACTGATTATGCCGACGACTTGTTCGGCGGAGGCAGCTAATGCTGGATCAATTGCAAAAACTGGGCGCAACGGCACTGGGTGTGGCAGAACGGCTGGGGCGCGGCCATTTATTCCTATGGCATGTGCTGGGCGGCTTTCCGGCGTTATTGCCGCGTTTTGGCCTGGTTATCACCCAACTGTTTTCGGTGGGTGTGTTATCGCTGCTAATTATTGCCGTGTCCGGCTTGTTTGTGGGCATGGTGCTGGCCTTGCAGGGTTACAACACACTGGTGGACTTTGGTGCCACCGAGTCCCTGGGGACGATGGTGGCATTGGCACTGGTACGTGAACTGGGGCCGGTGGTAGGCGGGCTGTTGTTTGCCGGACGGGCGGGCTCTGCGCTCACCGCTGAAATTGGTCTAATGAAAGCCACCGAGCAATTGTCGGCTATGGAAATGATGGCTGTAGACCCTCTGCATCGGGTGGTAGCGCCACGCTTCATGGCGGGTATTTTGGCTATGCCTTTACTGGCTGCGATTTTTAGTGCGCTGGGCGTCATCGGCGGCTATTTTGTGGCAGTGGGTTTACTGGGTGTGGATGACGGCGCTTTCTGGTCGCAGATGCAGGCTAAGGTGGATTTGCACGAAGATATTCTTAACGGTGTCATCAAGAGTATTGTGTTTGGTTTTGTAGTGACCTGGATTGCGGTGTTTGAGGGGTACGATACGGTGCCCACTTCGGAAGGTGTGAGTCGGGCAACGACTAATACTGTGGTGCATGGGTCGCTGGCAATACTGGGACTGGATTTCATATTAACGGCGTTGATGTTTGGTTAAAAAAGTGGTGCTTGCTTTTAGGTGCTAACAGCAAGGTTCTGGAAAACAACAACGCAGAGGTACGGAGAAATAATAATGATGCATTCAAGGTCAGTACAAATCTGGGTAGGCCTGTTCGTGGTAGCAGGCATGGCGGCGTTGCTGATGCTTTCCATGAAGGTCAGTAACATCAGCGCCTTTACCGAGTCTGAGGGGTTTGAAGTGACTGCCTATTTTGAAAACATCGGTGGCCTTAAAGTGCGTTCGCCGGTCACCATGGCGGGTGTGGTAGTGGGACGGGTGGCCAGCATTGGTTTTGACCGGGAATCCTATGAAGCGGTGGTGACACTGAATATACAAAGTGAATACGACAATATTCCCGAAGACAGCAGCGCCAGCATTTTTACGGCAGGCCTGCTGGGTGAGCAGTACATTGGTTTGGAGGCGGGCGGTACGGAAGATGTGCTTAAGGAAGGCAGTGAGCTGGAGCTGACTCAATCGGCCATTGTGCTGGAACAAATTATCGGCCAGTTTCTGGTCAGTCAGGCGGACAAGGAATAACACTTGGGTGATAACCGAGTTTTAACCATTGAGTCTAACAACAAGATGCGCTTCTCAGTCATAAACAATACCGTGGTTGCTTGTTTCCTGCTTGCAGTAAGCACAGTGCAAGCAGAGACTGTGGTGCTGGATTTGCCACAATCGATTGAACGTGCGCTGAAAACCGATGCGCGCATTGACGAGAAGGAAAAGCTGGTAGAAGCCGCGCGTGGTTTGCTGGCTGAGGCCCGGGGTGCCGATGACTGGTTGTTTAACGTCAATAGCTTTGTCGGCTTTGCGCCCACTCTGCGTGGCGGCCTGTTTGAAACCACCGATGACACAGGCAAAAGAACGGTGGGAATCCCGGATAACGCCTTCGATATTGATGGTCTTTCACCGTGGTATTACGTGGATTTTTCATTTATCAAACCGCTTCACACCTTTGGTAAAATCAAACATTATTCCAAAGCTGCGGCGGGTAATATTCAGGTTAAGCAAGGGGACGTTACCTTGCAGCGTGGACAGACGTTGCTAGAGGTGACACGTGCTTATAATGGCTATCTGGCGGCCCGGGATACTCGTTTTTTGCTGGAAGACTCGGCAGAAAAAATGGAAGCAGCGCTGGATTTGGTACAAGGCTGGTTAGATAACGATGAGGGTGAAGCCAAACAGTCTGATTTGTTTGCGCTGGAAACCGGCGTCGCGCTGTTACAACGTTATATTGCCGAGGCCACCGGTTTTGAAAATATTGCCCTGGCGGGCCTACGTTTGTTAACCGGCGTAGCACCGGACGATGAACTAGAATTGGCCGATAAACGCCTGCGGCCTGTTGACTTACCTGAGGGTGATTTGAAAGCCCTGCAGGCCCAGGCGTTGGTGAAACGACCAGAAATACGCCAGTTGGCGGCGGGCTTGCAAGCTCGTCGTGAGTGGATGCTGGCCAAAAAGAGTGAGGCCAATCCCAATTTATATGCTGGAGTGGCGGGTATTATTTCGTACAGTCCGCTACGCGAAGACCTCACCAGTGTTAGCGCCTACGATCCTTTTAATTCGGCAGGCGCAACGCCGATTCTGGGTCTGCAATGGGAGTGGGCCAGTGGTCGCCAGCCAGCCCAAGTAGCACAGGCGCGGGCAGAGATGGAGTCGACACTGGCTTTGCGTACTTTTGCCCAACGGGGTATTCCTTTTCAGGTGGCCGAGCAATACCACACTGTGCATGCCCACCATGAAATGGTGCAGAAACTTTACGAAGGCAGCCGTAGCGGGCGACGCTGGATGATTAGCAGCTATGCTGATTTTGAAGCCGGAGTGGAACAGGCCGACAAGGTGATCAGTGCCTTTTTGGGTTATATTCAGGCCTATAGTGATTATCTGAAAACGGTTAACGATTACAACTTACATGTAGCGAAGCTGCAAGTGGTGACGGGAGAAGTTGAATGATGAACGTGACAAGTGCGATGAAATATACGGGAGCATTGCTGCTCAGTGTATTGTTGCTGGGCAACTCGGCAGCGGCGATCCAGGAACCGCAGGTATTGGTACAGGAAACCACGGATAAAATCATTAGTGTGTTGCACACAAGCCAGGACAAAATCAAGGCTGAACCGAACCATCTGTTAGGTATCGTTGATACCATCGTTGCGCCGCATTTTGATTTTGAGCGTATGTCGAGCTGGGTATTGGGCAAATACTGGCGCAAGGCTACCCCTGATGAAAAAACCCGTTTTGCACAGGAATTTCGTACCTTGTTGGTTCGCACTTACGCAAAAGCGCTGAATGATAATTATGACAAGCAAATCGACATGCTGACGCCACGGAAAAGGAAAGATGGTAAACAGGTGACGGTGCGCACTGAAATTCAGCAGTCCGGTGGTTTTCCTATTCCGATCAGTTACAAAATGCACGTTAAAAACGGAGCCTGGAAAATTTTTGATGTAAGTGTTGATGGCATCAGCCTGGTGGCCAATTATCGCAGCTCCTTTGCCAAGGAAATTCGCAAAGACGGCTTGGAAAAACTGATTGCCCGACTGGTTGATCGTAATCAGCCCTCCAATGCAACAGACGTGGCAAAATAATGGGCGCGGACTCATTGCATATGCAACTAAGAAAATCCGACGATGGCGGCCTGTTGGTATCGGGTGAATTGAGCATGAAAACCGTGCCAGCATTGCTGGAACAAAACTACTTGCGCGATATTAGCGGTACCATTGATATTGATCTGCAAAATGTTGAGCGAGCTGACAGTGCCGGTGTTGCCTTGCTTATCGAATGGCAACGCACTGCTCGCCAACAACAGCAAAAAATTTGTTTTCAAAATATTCCCTCACAAATGTTGGCTATTGCCCGCCTCTGCGGCGTCGATGAGCTGCTGGCACTGAATTAGTATGCCTACTGCCGTTAGTATCCGAAGTGTGCATAAACACTTCGGCGAATTGCATGCCCTCAATGATATCTCGCTGGATGTGCCGCAAGGCAGTTTTTTTGGCCTGTTGGGCCCCAATGGTGCCGGTAAGTCGACATTGATCAATATCATGTCGGGCTTGATGAAAGCGGATGCTGGCACAGTGTCGGTGATGGGTCATGACGTGGAGAGTGCTTATCGACAGGCCCGGCATGCGTTGGGGGTAGTGCCGCAGGAGCTGGTATATGATCCCTTTTTTACGGTACGAGAGGTGCTGCGCCTGCAGTCAGGCTATTTTGGCCACGGTCCGGAAAACCAGCCCTGGATTGACGAACTGATCGAGACTCTGAGTCTGGCCGACAAAGCTGACAGCAACTTGCACGATCTCTCTGGCGGCATGAAACGCCGTGTGCTTATTGCTCAGGCTTTAGTGCATAAACCAGACGTGGTCGTGTTGGATGAACCTACTGCTGGAGTGGATGTAGAACTACGTCAAGCGTTATGGCAATTTACCCGGCGTCTACATGCCGATGGTCGCACTATCGTGTTGACGACCCATTATCTGGAAGAAGCCGAGGCGCTGTGCGAGGAAATTGCCATTCTGAATCGTGGCCAGGTTGTCGCACAGGAAAGCAAAACGACGCTGCTGGCGCGTTCTCCCTACCGCATTCTGCGGCTGACGTTGGCACAGAGCGATTATCGCCTGCCCGAGTCATTACAGGCACTGGTGGTAGAGGCAGCGGAAAATTGTTTGTCCTTGCGTCTGCATAAAACCGAACAGCATATGGGTGATGTCCTTAAAGCTCTGCAAGTAGCAGGTATCGAAGTGATTGATTTGCGTACGGAAGAGTCAGGGTTGGAACAGGTTTTTCTTGATCTGACCACTGATCTTCCTGCTGGGGAGACTCGCTCGTGAGTGCTGCCAGTTTGCGAGGGGTTTACACCCTGTTCGCTAAAGAAATATGGCGTTTCATGAAGGTATTTGTGCAGACCATACTGACACCGGTGGTGACTGCGTTGCTATATCTGCTGGTGTTTGGTCAAGCGCTGGAAGGTAATATTGAAGTCTACGAGGGGGTTGCTTACTCGGCCTTCCTGATTCCGGGTCTGATGATGATGTCGATTATCCAGAATGCTTTTGCTAACAGCTCGTCGAGTCTGATTCAGTCGAAGATGATGGGTAATCTGGTATTTGTCCTGTTGTCACCTATTAGCAGCCTGGGGTTTTTTATTGCCTTTACCGCGGCTGCGGTGGTGCGCGGAGTGCTGGTCGCACTGGCCGTGTATCTGGTGGCGATCCTGTTTGTTGATTTGCCGCTGGAAGCCGGGTGGGCGGTGCTGGTTTTTGCCGTGCTGGGCAGTGCGACATTGGGAGTGTTGGGAATAATTGCTGGGGTATGGGCAGAAAAATTTGATCAGCTGGCCGGGTTTCAGAATTTTTTCATTCTGCCCCTGTCATTTTTGAGCGGGGTATTTTATTCCATACACTCCCTGCCGGGCATGTGGCAAACCGTGTCGCAATTTAATCCCTTTTTCTATTTGATTGATGGTTTTCGTTACGGTTTTTTTGGGCAATCGGACGCCAACCCGGTGCTCAGCCTGGGCGTAACCCTGGTATTTCTGTTTGGGTTGAGTGCGGTGGCACTACTGATGCTGCACAAGGGGTACAAAATCCGTGAATAATAATGGTGCTCTTGGCTATTATCAGCTTTTCAAGGCAACTCTATCGGATTATTCAGGGGCGCCACATTTATGGAGACAAGGGAGTAAATTTGATAATGTGCTGTAAATTCGTCGATAATCAGGGCTAACGTGTGATACATAATTTTACTTGGCGTGATACTAAAAACGAAATCAATATAAAAAAACTACTTACTACAAGAGATACCAGCAAATCATTTGATGATAGCGATATAGATTATTCTGGTATTGACAGCATGTCAGATGAAGAGGTGCATGAAGGCGCATTATCCGACCCGGATGCACAACCAATTACGAAAGAGCAGTACGAACAATTTAAGCGTGTTACTCCCTTTGCCAGGAAGAAGGGATAGTTACTTGTATTTGTATTTACTGTTTAAATAAGGCCGCTCGCTTCAACGAGCCAGGAGAAAGATGGAAATTAGCGAAGTTCAAACTCTGATCGAGGCCGGGTTACCCGGCGCACAAGTCACCGTTACCGGTGATGGCAGTCATTTTCAAGCCGTGGTGATTTCCGATGTTTTTGAGGGTAAATCCTTGCTGGCTAAACAGAAAATGGTTTATGCCACGGTCAATGAGCATATCACCAGTGGCGAATTGCATGCCTTTAGTATCAAGGCCCATACTCCTGCGGAGTGGGAAAAGGCCAGCAGGTTACAGGTGGGTGCCAGCTAAACGGACGACATGGTACAGTACACTGTAACGGCCACCTTGTTGTATTCCGGGTGGCTTTTTTCGTTTTTGGCCAGTCGGCAATCAGCAAATAAAAAAGAGAACCCATGGATAAATTAATTATCACCGGTGGCACCACTCTGGATGGCATGATTCGTATCTCCGGGGCCAAAAATGCCGCCTTGCCAATACTTTGCGCCACGCTCATGGCTGATGGGCCGATGACTGTCGGTAATGTGCCGCACTTGCAGGACGTGACCACCACCATGGAGTTGTTGGGGGCCATGGGTATTACCCTGGTAATCGACGAAAAGCTGGCCATCGAGACCGACGCATCCACCATCAAACAGTTCTCAGCTCCCTATGACTTGGTGAAAACCATGCGCGCCTCGATTCTGGTACTGGGTCCCATGTTGGCCCGCTTTGGTGAGGCCGAAGTTTCCCTGCCTGGTGGTTGTGCCATTGGTGCCCGACCGGTGAATCTGCATATTCAAGGTCTTGCAGCCATGGGGGCAGATATCACTGTGGAAAATGGCTACATCAAGGCACGGGCTGATCGCCTCAAAGGTGCAACTATTGTGCTGGATCTGGTGACGGTGACAGGCACCGAAAACCTGATGATGGCTGCTACGTTGGCTGATGGTACCACGGTGCTGGAGAATGCCGCTCGTGAGCCGGAAGTGGTGGATCTGGCGAGTTGCCTGAACAAAATGGGAGCAAAAATCACCGGAGCAGGCACCTCTGCTATTACTATTGAAGGCGTGGAAAGGCTCAATGGTGTGCGTTACGATGTGTTGCCCGATCGCATTGAGACAGGCACCTATCTGGTCGCTGCCGCGATTACTGGTGGGCGTATCATGATCAAGGATACCCGCCCGGAAATATTGGACGCTGTGTTGGCCAAGCTGCGTGATGCCGGTGCTGAAATTGAGACGGGTGAAGACTGGATCAGTCTGGATATGCACGGCAAGCGCCCCAAAGCTGTGGACGTGCATACTGCGCCGTACCCGGCCTTTCCCACGGATATGCAGGCTCAGTTCACTGCGCTTAATGCTGTGGCCGAAGGTACCAGTACCATTCGTGAGACGGTGTTCGAAAACCGTTTCATGCATATGCAGGAGCTGGAGCGCATGGGTGCGAATGTACGCTTGGAAGGCAATACTGCGATCATCACTGGTGGTGAAAGCTTAACTGGTGCACCGGTAATGGCCACTGACCTGCGTGCCTCGGCAAGTCTGGTGCTGGCCGGATTGGTGGCCAAGGGTGATACCGAAGTCAATCGTATTTATCATATCGACCGGGGTTATGAACGCATCGAAGAAAAACTCCAACAACTGGGCGCCACTATCCGTCGCGTGCCAAATTGAAAACAATGCTGAATGAAATGTGCCAATCATGAGCAAACCCGATAGTCTGATCATCGCCCTTTCCAAGGGACGTATTTACAAAGAAACCTTGCCGTTGCTCAAGCATGCCGGTATTGAACTGGTGGACAACCCCGATACCAGCCGAAAACTGATCCTTGATACCAATCACGACGACGTGAAAGTGCTGATCCTGCGTGCCACTGATGTTCCGACCTATGTGCAATATGGTGCAGCAGATGTGGGTGTGGCGGGCAAGGATGTGCTCATGGAACACGGCGGTGAAGGTCTGTATGAGCCGGTGGATTTGAAAATTGCCTGTTGTAAGCTGATGACCGCAGGACGCAAAGGCGAGCAGGGTGTGATTCCTGGCCGGCGCTTGCGTGTAGCCACTAAGTTCGTCAATAGCACGCGGCATTTTTACGCCAGCCGCGGCGAGCAGGTGGAAATCATCAAACTCTATGGTTCCATGGAATTGGCGCCGCTGGTGGGCTTGGCTGATCGTATCGTCGATGTGGTGGATACTGGCAACACGCTGCGGGCGAATGGGCTGGAACCCTTTGAGCATATTGCGGAGATCAGTTCGCGACTCATCGTCAACAAAGCCGCGATGAAAATGAAACATGCACGGGTCAAAGTGCTGATTGATCAAATCAGCGAAGCGGTGGGCGGAGGGAGCTAGCCTGGGTGTGGGAAACGTAAAGGCGCATGATGCTAGTGAAAACCATGAGAAACACAGATGAAAATTAAACGACTCAACAGCAGCGATGCCAACTTTTGGCAGGAACTCGATAGCCTGCTGGCTTGGGAGTCTGTTTCCGATCAGGCGGTGAACGATACTGTAACCGGCATCATTGCCGACATCCGCAGCCGTGGCGATGCAGCTTTGGTGGAATATACCAACCGTTTTGACCGTATGTCGACGACTGATATCGGCGAATTGGAAATTCCACCCGAGCGTTTGCAGCAGGCGCTGGATGGTTTGCCCACGGAGCAGCGCGAAGCCTTGCAAAAAGCGGCTGATCGTGTACGTAGTTATCATGATCACCAAAAACAAGATTCCTGGAACTACACTGAAGCGGATGGCACCCTGCTGGGCCAACAGATCACGGCGCTGGATCGTGTCGGCCTGTATGTGCCGGGTGGCAAAGCGGCTTACCCTTCCTCAGTATTGATGAACGCTATTCCCGCTAAAGTGGCCGGTGTGGCCGAACTGATTATGGTGGTGCCCACGCCGGGTGGTGAAATCAACGAGTTGGTATTTGCTGCGGCGGCCATTTGCGGTGTAGATCGCGTATTTACGGTTGGTGGTGCTCAAGCGGTCGCCTCCTTGGCCTACGGCACACAAACCGTACCGCAGGTGGACAAAATCGTCGGGCCCGGCAATATTTATGTGGCCACTGCCAAGCGTTATGTGTTTGGTACCGTGGGTATCGACATGATCGCCGGGCCATCGGAAATCCTCGTGGTATGTGATGGCCAGACCGACCCGGATTGGGTCGCTATGGACCTTTTTTCTCAGGCTGAGCACGACGAAGACGCACAATCCATTTTATTGTGCCCCGATGCTGACTATCTCGACCGGGTGCAGGCCAGTATCGACAAGCTGCTGCCCGACATGGCGCGTGCGGAGATTATTCGCACCTCGCTCGCCGATCGGGGCGCACTGATTCAGGTAAAAGACCTAGATGAAGCCGTGCTTGTCAGCAACTATATTGCGCCCGAACATCTCGAACTCTCCGTGGCGGACCCTGAAACAATGGCCAAAGACATCAAACATGCCGGGGCTATCTTCATGGGCCGTTATACCGCTGAGGCAGTGGGTGATTACTGCGCGGGGCCTAATCATGTGTTGCCCACCTCGCGTACCGCGCGCTATTCGTCACCGCTGGGTGTCTATGATTTCCAAAAACGCTCCAGCCTGATCATGTGCTCGGCGGAAGGCGCTTCGGAACTGGGCAAAGTAGCTTCGATCCTGGCACGTGGAGAAGGCTTGGAAGCCCATGCGCGCTCGGCGGAATATCGAATCAAAGGCTGATGTTTACAATGAAGAGTATGCAACGCAAAGGACGCAAAGACGCGAAGGGCGCAAAGAAAGACAAAAAAATCTTTGCGTGCTTTGCGCCTTTGCGTTCTTCGCGTTAACAACACATGGTCCAAAATATCAACTCCAGGGTAGCTGACTGGATTCGTTCTGAAATCAGAGACCTATCGGTCTATCATGTACCGGACCCGGCGGGTCTCATAAAGCTGGATGCCATGGAAAACCCTTATCACTGGCCAGAGGCAATGGTCGAGGAATGGCTCGCTGTGTTGCGCGATGTCAGTCTCAACCGCTACCCCGACCCTTCTCCCATAGGGCTTAAAGCCAGCCTGGGCAAGGCTATGGGCATTCCGATAGGTCAGGAAGTGTTGTTGGGCAACGGCTCCGACGAACTGATCCAGATGATCGCTTTGGCGCTGGCACAGCCGGGTAGGGTAATTTTGGCCCCGGAGCCTGGCTTCGTGATGTACAAAATGATCGCCACCATGACCAGTATGGACTACGTGGGCGTACCACTGGCGGAAGACTTTTCACTGGACCTGGAAGCCATGCTCGCGGCTATCGGGCAACACCAGCCAGCAGTGGTATTTCTCGCTTACCCCAACAATCCCACCGGCAACCTGTTTGACCGCACGGCGGTTCACGCGGTGATTAAGGCCAGCCCCGGCCTAGTGGTGATGGACGAGGCTTATCATGCCTTCGCCGATGACAGTTTTATGGGTGAACTGGGTAAACACAATAATCTGCTGGTTATGCGGACCGTGTCCAAAATGGGTTTAGCCGGTTTACGATTGGGCTTGTTGGCCGGGCCGCAAGAGTGGCTGACGCAATTCGATAAAACACGTTTACCGTATAACATCAACGTACTGACTCAGGTAAGCGCGGAGTTTGCACTCACTCATCGTGCGGTGTTGGACCGGCAAACCCAACAAATCTGTGCAGACCGTGAAAAACTGATGGCAGACTTGCAGATGCTGGATGGCATCACGACCTTTCCCAGTCGCGCCAATTTCATCCTGTTCCGTGTACCACAGGCTGCAGCGGTGTTTGCTGCACTGAAAGAACAGGGTGTGCTGATCAAAAATATGGGTGCAGAACGCGGTCCGTTGGCCCAGTGCCTGCGGGTTACCGTGGGCACAGAGGAAGAAAATGCTGCTTTTTTGCGGGCATTGGCGCAGGCGATCAAATAATTTTATGCCAGCCTGCGCGTATGGGAAAACAAGGTTCTGCTTCAATCAACTGGCACGAAACGTTATGCTATGCGGTTCAATAAATAAACAGCACCAGCGGTGCCGGAGAAACCTTCATGGCTGATCGTAAAGCCACCATAAAACGTGACACCCTGGAAACCCAGGTTAAGGCCAGCGTCAATCTTGACGGCA
>Ga0316203_1001279_pt1 | contig 19005 bp, 34 predicted proteins | sample 6monrhotite_MG_FD_204940 | JGI IMG/M metagenome (GOLD analysis project Ga0316203, IMG submission 204940) | Microbial mat bacterial communities from mineral coupon in-situ incubated in ocean water Damariscotta River, Maine, United States -... | ecosystem: Environmental > Aquatic > Marine >... | reverse complement strand
TGGCTAATGAAATTGACATAGATTTAGGAAGTTTTGATTTAAGCTCGGCAAATGACATAGCTATAGAGGCTATTAACATCAAGGTAGCTAAGAAGATTTCATCTACAAGTCTTCCTAAAACAGATGGCTCGGTTATTCCTATTGCTAGGAGATCTAATATCACAGTCAAGATTAAAGGGACTGTGATTGGAACTAACTACGATGATCTTAGAAGTAACCTAGACAGTATTAAGAGCAGCATTGAATCTACAGCAGAGCAGAAATTAACGCTTGATGATGATAGATATTTAAACGTGCAGTACAGAGGATTTTCTTATTCATATAAAACGTTAAGAACATTCGCTAATTTCTCTTTTGATTTAATAGCTTCTGATCCTTTCTGGTTATCCGAGACATTATCAGAAGATGATAGAACTCCTACGAGTGGTGCGGGTTACTCCGTTTCAAATGGCGGTAATGCTCCTACAAGATGCAAGATCACACTTACTAATAATAGTGGTGGAGATATTACAAACGCTATTCAATTCGAGAATTCAACTACCGGTGAATTATTCAAATTCATAGGAACGTTAGCAGACACGAAAAGTTTAATCATTAATAACCGAGTTGATACGAGGGATTTAGTTGTTACTAATGATGGAACAGACGAGATTCAATATTTTGAAGGCGATTTCATTACATTAGATCCAGGTTCAAACACTTTGGAATATACAGGTACAGCAAACGTTCAAGTAGTTACAGAATATAGGGATGCTCATTACTAATGGCTACACCAAATAGATATGCAATCGAATTAAGAGATAAAGACTTTAATCTAAAAGCTAGATTAGAGCCTTATATAACGGCTGTCAATTGGGAATGGAATAGAGTCGGCGGTTGCGGAAGAGCTACGCTTACAGTGAGTGGAGATTACCAAAGATTCTCAGTGGACTCCGATGATGATGTCCGTATCTATTTACCGGATGCTGACACTAATACATCAACTCTATGGTATAGGGGATTTGTGCAAAATGTTTCTCCTAAAGTGTCCCAAGGGAAACAATCTATTAAGATCGAATGTTCTGGTTATTTTGGGTGGTTAGACAGAGTAATTGTTCATGACAATAATTCAGAGAAGGTCTTTCTCGGTTCTGAAATAAGTAACATTGTGGATAGTATCGTTGATGATTTTGTTGTTTCTAATTCAAACATAACTAGGGGCACAACAGATGAGTCTAGTGTAAGCCCAGACACTATTTCATTTAAAGGGACAGCTAAGCAAGCCTTAGGGACTTTGTTTGATTTAGTTGGTGCTGTCCAATACGGCGTTGGCCCTGATTTAGTGTTTTATTGGCGTAATGAATCTAAAGCTTTTACTCATCGTTTTTACGTTGGGGGTGAAGTAACAAAATTAAATGATCGTGTAGATTATTCAGGGATTACTAATAAGATTTATTTTGAAGGTGGGGATGTTAATGGATCAGCTTTCAAGACTTCTGGGGAATCTTCTAGAAGCCAATCTAAGTTTGGGTTAAGAGAAGAGATTGTATCAAATGGTTCCATTACGACAACCGCCACAGCTTCACGTTTAATATCTGCAATTTTAAAACAAAAAGCAGTTCCTCAAAGACAGTTATCTATTTCGGTTAAAAACATCAAACAACGGCTTGAAGCTACAGAGCCTATCGGGGCTATTGCGGTAGTGGATAAAGATGTATTTCAAGATTCGTTTCTTTATGGGACTACCGGTAACGGGGGAAGCAATATTACTTACGGGAAAGTTGTGAACGGTGGCTCTGGTAAGAAATACGGCACAACACCAAGAAATCAAGTAGACAGAATTCAATACAAGATGAGCCCAGAAGATGGAAGGGTTGACGCAGAGATTCAATTTGGTAATTCATTAGGATTTTCAAGAGCATCGGCAACGATGAATAGACAAGAACTTATATTAAATGCAGTAAGGCAGAGGAGTTTATAATGGCATCCAATTTTCCTACATCAGTAGATAATACGCCTGATGTTGCAGATGGTGTTGATGTTGTTGAGGCAGCAGATGTTAATACACCAAAAGACACAGGTGAAGCAGCGCAAACCGCACTCGGGGCATTGGGAAAGTCACAAGCTAACGCTACGGATATAGTCGAGCAGTTAGTAGCTACTCTTCCCACGATTAAATTATCTTATGTTGATGGAGATACAATCCAAGCATCAGCAGGCGTTATATGGTGTGAAAACTCTGGTTCAAGTATCAGGGTTCCTAGACAGAATACATCTACGACTAATATTACTTTCTCCGATATAGATACGGGCTCTGAAGCTAGCGATACTACTTACTATGTGTGGGCCTCCGCAGATGCTACGGCATCGACTGTGGCGTTCAAAATATCCACAAGTGCATCTACTCCATCGGGCTTAACAACTTATAGATTAGTTGGCGGCTTTTATAACGATGGTTCTAGTGATGTTATTGAAAGTACTGTTTGGAGTGTTGCTGGACGTAAGTTAATTAATACAGCAAGTAACCTCACAGGTGATCGAGTTTCGGGAACAGGAACAATGGTTTTAGATAACACTAAGCCACAAAGTTCTGAAGGAAACGATTTAACAGTGGATTTAGATTTCGTTCCCCAATCAGCCACTTCTATCCTAGAAATAAGATTAATCATATCCGCGTTCGATGGGCCTACGGGAACCAGGCTAGTAGCTTTATTTAAGGATTCAGACACCGATGCGATTAATGCAATCGCAGCACAGCCAGCTTCTAATGACCCATTAAACATGATTCTTATTCACCGAATGGTTTCAGGAACAGCTAGCAAGATAACATTTAAAGCAAGGTTTGGGAGTGTTTCAGCAGGTACAGCGGAAGTAAACGCTGTTGATGCTACCCAAGTGTTTGGCGGGGTTTGTTTAAGCGGTTTAATCATAGACGAATACGAGGCATAACATGGAAATATTTACAGATTTAGGTATTGTAAAATTAAGTAAGAATAGAAGGAAACGAATAAGTGATCTGCACAGCGATCTTATTATTAAATTTCATAGTGTAGGGGATAAATTATACGTCTATACGAAATCACAAATCACAGAACAACAGAAACTTGGGATTATATCTGATCTGAAAAGTTTAAGCGATGGCCCTATGGGGAGAGCCCAAGACAAGATTGATTTTTCATCCCACCCATTAAGTAAAATTAGCCCTGCTCAAGCTGAATCATGGGTTGATAGTAATGTTACTGACTTAGCCTCAGCAAAAGTTGCTCTAAAAAACCTAGCTAAAGCTGTTGTTTATTTAATTCGCAGAGGTGACTTAAATGCGTAAATTATTATTAATTATATTTATTATATTCTTGTTTCCAGGCTTAGTTTTAGCGGCTCCAAAAGCAAAGAGAATTAAAACAGATACGTCTAATTTCGATGGGTCTTTATCAGCATCAGAGACAACGGTGCAATCTGCACTAGATGCTTTAGATGATGCAGTAGCTGGTGGGTTTTCTTCATCTACCATTACGGGTAAAACAGGTGTGACTCCTGTTACTGGTGATTTTGTTATAGGCACAGATGCTAGCGATTCAGATGCGTTAAAGAAGTTTAATGTTAGCGCGTTATTGGGCGGTGTTGGGACAGATGACCAAACTATAGATGTTTTTACTTTAGCCACTAACACTTTAAGCATTTCTTTAGAAGACGATGGAGAAGCATCTAAAACCGTTGATCTTAGTGGTTATTTAGATGATACCGACACCACTCTTAATTTAGCAGGGGTGGAAACTATCACAGGGAATTGGGTAAACACAACTAACCCTTGGGCAGCTAATGAGATCACAGAAGCAGACCCTACCGTTGATACTTCGAGTGAGATTGTAGCCATTATTGGTGCGGGAGTTTATCAGGGTGAATTGGCAGAAGGTGCTTTTGTTGATGGGGATAAAACCAAGCTAGATGGAATAGAAGCTAGTGCAGATGTCACAGACACAGCGAATGTAACAAGTTCTGGGGCGTTGATGGATTCAGAAGTTGATGCTGATATTAAGACTATGACAATCGCCGCAAGTTCTACTATTTCTGGGAGCAATACAGGAGACGATGCAACAGATTACATATCAGAAGCTGAGATGGATAGTTTTTCTGAATGGATAACTCAAGTCAGCGTTACTGGTACGCCTGATGGGTCTTTGTTTCTTAGAGATGATGGGTCTTTTCAAGCTATCCCTGGTGGCGGGGATGCGTTAGTAGCAAATCCGCTTAGCCAGTTTGCTTCCACGACCTCGGCTCAATTTGCCGGTGTTATCAGTAACGAAACAGGTACGGGTGTGGTAGTTCTTGCAACAAGCCCTGCTCTAGTTACGCCTGCTCTGGGGACGCCATCAGCTTTAGTATTAACAAATGCTACGGGTTTACCGGTTACCGGACTCGCTAATAACACAGATGGAGAGCTCATTACTTGGAGTGCTGCTGGTGTTGCCGAAACTGTTGCCGTTGGAACTGCGACTCATGTGCTGACATCTAATGGTGTTGGTGCTGCTCCTACATTTCAAGCTGCAAGTGGTGGTGGATCTCCTGGTGGGAGTGATACACAAGTTCAGTTTAATGATTCATCTTCCTTTGGTGGAGATGCAGGGCTTACATACAATAAAACTACAGATGTGCTAACGGCGGGATCAGTAACAACAACTGCTGCAACAGCACCAAGTATTGTCTTTAAAGATAGTGATGCAACGGCTGGAGATGATAACGCTTATTTCGTTGCAAATGCTACAGACACTGGTGATGGTACGGAAGATATTGATTTAGCACTTTGGCAACAGATCGCAGGTACTGCAACAGAGGTTGTAAACTTTGATGCTGATGGAACTATCGATTATGCAAGAGATGTAACGGTTCCTGATGAAGTTTACGGGGCAAGTTGGAATGATAGTTTAGAAGTACCTTCTAAGAATGCTGTCTATGACAAGATTGAAGCTTTAGGTGGTGGTGGGGCGGATATTGGTGTGAGAGTTACTAAAAGTGGGACGCAGAGTATAACGACCGCCACAGGAACTACGCTTACATATGACGGTGAGAGTTACGACACAGACACTATGCACGATAATGCGACAAACAACACACGCCTTACCGCAACTACAGCAGGGAAATATCTTATTTGGGCTAATACTGCTTGGTCATGTGACTCAACGACCGGGATTCAAAAAACTTGGATTGATCTTAATGGCACTACGGAAATATCTAGAGCCACTAGCTCTACTTCAGGTGGAGCAAATTGTGATCCTAATAATACGTTAGTCGTAGAGTACGACCTTTCGGCAACTGATTATATAGAAGCTGACGTTTGGCATAATAAGGGGGCTGGTGTAACGGTCGGATCGAATTCAACTTTCGGAATGAGAAAAATCGATGCAGGGGGTTAATGTGGTTAAGTATTTAATTATTATATCAATGTTATTTTCTACGAGTGCTTTTGCGGATGTTGTTAAGACATACAATAAACCTCATAGGATTACACAGTTACATGATGAGCTTGTTACGGCGGGAATAAACCCAAGGTTTGTAGAGTCAGAGTTAGGACAAGTAGATGACGATATTAAACTGACCCTTTCGGATGGGGTTAATGAAAGTTTAGTTGATTCAGTTGTAGCTAGTCATTCTCCGAAAACAGACGAACAAGTGGCGGCTGACAAACTCACGTTTATTCGCAATAGGGTTAAAGATTCTATAGACCAAAATGATGAGGATAGTGTTGTTAGAGACAAAGCAATCGCCTGGATAATCTACCAATCCATTATGGAGACTAGAACTAAAGTAAACGCTTTAATTTCGGAGCAGGGAAGCTCCGTTACACCACTCCCTAATCGAACCTGGGCTCAACTAAAAAACGCGGTGAAGAATGAGATTGAAAATCAGAACGCTTCTTAAACCACTAGCAATATTTTCATCTATCTTAATGCTTAACCTTACTGATGCAGTACATAAAGTATTCTCATACCTCCATATACCTGAGATTGGAGTAGCACATGCCCTAGAAACATGGACAGAGATTACTAAAGACAGCCCTAAACTTAAAGAATTAAGCTCCGCAGTTATATCATCAGATGTTATCTATACAAAACATACTGAGAAGAAACTAAAGAGAAGAATGGAAAAGTCGGGAATGAGATCATTCCTTTATGAAGGAGATACTTTTAAGATAAGCGTTTCATTCATCAATTCAAACGGCGAGTGGAGACTTTACCACGCTGTCCCTTCTGGAAATTATAACAACCTTGAAGTATTCAAGATTGGTTGGAGAAAGATTATTGATTTCTGTAAGGCTAATAGAATCACAGAATTCTATTCTAAAGAGCCACTTACTTACACAAATGACAGTATGAACAAAGTGTTCGCACATACTATTAGGTCTATCGAAGCAGACAAGGTGGAAGTTTACCCCACGCATTTAATTAAAAGATTCAAACTCACTAAGGATGGTAAGACTAATGATGGAGCAGGTTGGGAAATCCGTGATGTTCCGTTTGTGCCAATCATTGAGTAATGTTGGTAGGAACTGGGAAATGATTAGGTCAGAGATGAAAGCGATTCCTGAAGAGGAGTTGAACCATCCAAGTAAGAATGTCGGCCTTCCAGTTGATAGATCTAAATGGTGTCATTATGTTTTAAAGTTTAGAGGAATGTGGACTGACAAGGGGATGAACAACTGCCCTAAAACTTACAAGTTATTAAAGGATGTTCCCAATCTATTCAGGGTAACATTTATTACGATGCAACCTGGGGTACATCTACCCCCGCATGTTGGGGATTATAAAAAGGGTACGAAGGATGCGGATAAACTATGGCGTTACCATCTGGGACTTGAAATGGATAAGGAAGATAGATCTCATCAAGGGATGGTTATTGAAGATAAAGTCCAACGTTGGTCTGAAGGAGACAGTTTTATGTTTAACGATTCATTAATCCATAGTGCATGGAATTACGGGAAACACCCAAGGACAATACTTTGCGTAGACTTACTTTTTTAATCATTATGTTATTTATTAGTTCAATATCCTATGCAGATACTTCTGTGAACTTTGCAGGTACAGGCGAAAATGTCGCCGTGACAGGGGGAGATCATAATTGGGCGAACACATCTAACATTTCTGCTGATGATGATGTAATCGCCTCCGTTAATGTTGACCCAGACCAACAATCAAACTATCTCATTGGGGATAACTTTGGATTTGCTATTCCAGCAACAGTAACGATAAATGGGATTCAATTTGACATTGGAAGATGGAGTACTGGAAATGGAGATTGTTCAGATCTTAAAGCAAGAGTAGTTAAAGCGGGTACTGTAGGTGCTGTAGATAAAGATATACCTGGTAATTGGTCAGCCACAGAGACTGAACAAACTTATGGGGGTGCGGCAGACTTATGGAGTCAGGCATGGAGCCCATCAGATATTAATCATGCTGATTTTGGGTTTGCATTACAGACAGAAGAAACGGAAGGAAAGTCTGATGATGAAACGTGTAAGGTTGATTACATACAAGCAACAATAACTTACACACCAGCACCTGGGACATTCCAAGGGGTTACTTTAAGTGGAACAAGTAAAAGTTAAATAGGAGTTATTATGAGTGACCAAGATTTACAATTAGAGAAGATAAATGCTTCAAGGATCAACTCCCTTGAGGATAGACTAGAGAGATCAGTTTCTCATTTAGATAGTAAGATTGATAAGGTTCTGGAAATCATATCTAAAAGCAATAACGCCCCAGGTCAAAATGGATATGTTCTTAAATCTGTTTCGGCTGTGTTTGCGATCCTTCTCCCATTCTTAGCTTTAGGTGCAACGCTCGGGTTCAATCTATACACTCAGACTCATGAATCTCTAAAGGCTCACATCCTCTTGGAAGCACATCCTGAAGCTCTTAAAGGGAACGCTGGATTACAAGCTAGACTTGAGGGGATGAATGAAAGATTACTCTCTGTAGATGCTAGGGTTGAGAACTTTAAAAGAGAACGTAAAAGGATTGATGATTTAGAGGTAGCTAGCGCACTCGTTTTAGAAAGGGTGAAGGCTGTAAAGGAAATTAGTGATGTAAAATCAAAAGACAGGCATGACATCTTGAGTGAACGAATCGGTAATATAGAACATAAAGGAGATAATTTTTAATGGGAAGTTTAATTAGACGAGTAGCGTTATGGGTTCTTATCATAGCTGGCTTAGCATTCGTCGGCCTTAACTGGTATGGCTACCACCAATTCAACTACATGATTATTCCAGCGATCACATTCACTGGCATCTACTTATTCGTTGGAGTCATGGAAATAATCGGTAAACTATTTGGATATAAAGAGACATTATCTACCCGATGGAAACATTGGGCTAGACTAAAGCCCGTCCTTTCATGGACAGCCCTCGGTTTATTCTGGGTAGCAATGACCGCCTTGGTAATTCACCTTGGCGTTTACTGGTAAATAAAGGAGATATAAATGGAATTACTTCGCACTGGTTACACACTGATCATATCAAACCTTGATGTTATTCTTAGCACTGTTGGAGTGTTCGCACTTGTGGCGACTAAAACACCTAACAAGGTTGACAATAAGATCGCTCAGGTTCTTATGGATTTAATTAATTTTCTTGGAGCTAATGTAGATAAGGCTAAGAACTCATAGTGACAACGACTTATTTTATTGCGGGGGCGGTGTTCTTTGTTTTGAGCATCGCTTATTCGCTTTTTAATAAAAGGCGTAAAAAAGGAAAGCTATATGAAAAAGCAATTGAAGACATCGACGAGGCTATTGATAATCGTGATTGGGATGCCATTGATGATGCTCGTCACAGGATGTGGACGAACAAGTGAGTTTGTTATGACTGATGGAGTAGATAGAAACTTTGTTAATCAAGGTGATTCTTCTAAATGTCTTGCCGATGATGATTGTGTTTTTCTCAGCACTAGAGCATTTAAACATTACTCAAAAGGTTGTGAATAATGTCTTTTAAAGATTTGAAAAAAAGCAAAGAATTGATTTGGATAGTTGCGTTATTCGCTGGAATTCTGTGGCAAGTGGGAGGAACGTATAACAAGAACTTTAGGCGTATTGGAGTCCCATTGATATTGGCTCTTTCAGCGTGGATCTGGCTAGGGTTTAGTTGGAGACTGATTGCGTATTTTGTTTCTATGTTGGCTATTACGCGCCTCCCTTTTACATTTAAAGATGATAGTGTTCATGACCATTGGTATAACTGGCCTTATATTTGGGTAGCCGGTTATTTATTGGGCCTCCCTGCATTATTTTATTCTACGGATGCCTTACTTTATTCACTCGTCCCGATGTTTATTCAAGGTATTCTCGGGACTTTAAGCAATCTAACTTTTTCTAGGAGTTACATACAATGGAAGATTGTAGAAGGTGCGATAGGGATCGCTGTCAGTGTTCCGCTTGCCCTAATTATCACATTGTAGAACAGCACGATGCTTTGCATATCGTAGCTGATATATATCGTTCCTTAAATGCGCGAATTAAACAAGATACAGCGCACAAGAAAGAGCTAGAGCGGATCTTTAAAATAAAGGAGTAATATATCACCTCCATAAAAGATCAATTAGACGCAATAAGAAAACCTAAGAAAAATCTTCTTGAAAGAGAACAACCTATATTACCGTCCTTCCAGCGGTCTAAGGAAAAAAAACATAACGTTTTAATTATCTCCGATTTACAGGCTCCGTTCCAACATAAACACACGCTTGATTTTTTAACTGACCAGTACAAAAGATGGAAATGCACAAAGGTAATTTGTATTGGTGATGAATTAGATTTTCACGCAATTAGTTTCCATACAAAAGAACCGAGCGCGAAAGGCGCATTAGATGAATATAACCTTGGGTTAGCATTTATGCACAAGTTATATAAGTTATTTCCTAAAGTCGAAGTGTGTATTTCCAATCATACCGCTAGACCTTATAGGCTCGCTGCTAGTGTTGGAATCCCTGAAAAATTCATCATTGGTTATAAGGAAATGCTAGAAGCTCCTAGCGGTTGGGAGTGGGGGTATAATTGGGTGATTGATGGCGTGGATTACAGGCATGGCATGGAAACGAGCGGGAAGAATGGCGCTCTTAATTTAGCGATACGATTAAGGCAGTCTTGCGTGATTGGGCATTTGCATTCATTTGGCGCTGTGCAGTATCACGCCAATGATAGCGATATAATCTTTGGTCTTAACTCAGGGTGCTTAATTGATACTGATGCCTACGCTTTCCGATATGGGAAAACCTTTAAAGATAAACCGACCATCGGTTGTGGGGTTGTTTTGGAAGGGAGAGAGGCTTATTTCGTCCCTATGGATCTAGGGTCTAAAATAAATAGGTTAAATTGATTTTGAACTAGGCCGATAATTGGGTTATACTTTGAGTGTGTAAGGGCAGCCTGATACCCACAAAGCGTTACATGGTAATATCTATTGGTAGATAGATACTACCGCTTTTCTCGAAAAGAACACCAAATTGGTAGAACTTATCAAGTTGCGGTTCGTCATTAAAACATTCAACCATGACTGCACCTCCTTCCGATAGCAAGGTATTGCTATCGTGTCCCTTACAAAGCAACACCCACTAGGGTAAGAAGGCAAAAGACCGCCCAAACACGAGATTATTATACGCATCTACATGCCTATTGGCAAATTTAGTCCTTCATTTTCTTCTTATTAATATTCGCGCGATGTTTATTCACAGTGGATAGTTCTACAGATAACTTTTTTGCCATTTCCTTCGAGGTCAAACCTGTCTCAATCATATTACTTATGAGCCGTTCTCTATTTGTCAAGGAATGAGCTTTCACGCCTCTTTCTGGGCGGGATATTAGTAGGATATATTTGGGGTTATCAAGATGGACAAACCTATTGATAAATCCTTCTTTAGCAAGGCCAATCCCTCTAAAATGGATAGTATTCTTTGTTTTAAAGCATAAGGCCATATATTTTTTGAAATCAGGTTTATTATCTAAATGAACAAATTTCAAAATATTACTGCCTATAATCTCAGAAGCACTTACCCCAACAGTCATATTGATCCAGTAAACGTGGAACTTCTTATCTAAGATCATGAGGAATTCAGAGTTTTGAATGCATACTATGTCTAATAGTAAGTAGGAATTTATACCTAGTTTTCTACATACTTTCTCCATATTGCCCACCTCCAAGAAAAAAAGTACACTATTGTATCACGAGATACTAGAGCTAGAATCTGAAAACTCTTGCACCATCTATTCTCAATAGGGAAACTATCTATCGATAAAAACTTATTTATTAACTCATAACCAGAATTTCTGGGGTATAAATAGTCCATGCGAAACGAGACTATGAAAAAATATTTGGAGTATCTAACCCATATAGCTGGTTACAAAGAGAGGACTTTGGATGAGTATGTTAGGGCTATAGGAAGGGTATGGGATGAGATTGATTTACTAGAGGTTAAAAGGCACTCAGAAGTAACGGATGCTATATTAAGAATCAAAGCAAGGCACTCCCACAAACAGGCTATGACGTATAAGACAGCATCTATCGTGGTGTCATTTTATAGATGGGCGTTCTGTATAGCTGAAATCATAGAATCTAACCCTTTCCCATTCTCTCCATTCAAAAGACCAAAAATGCGAGAGCCTGCATATATAAAGGAAGAGCAGTTTGCGAAAATCGTCCAAAATCCACTTCTAAGCGTACAAGATAGGGCTATTATGTATCTTCTATGGGACACCGGGATAAGAAGGGGTGAGATGGGCAAATTAAACGATTCTGACCTAGATTTTACCCAGGGTGTTGTTCATATTAGGCGCGAAACATCAAAAGGGGAATACACCTTCAGATATTGCCCATTTACGGATAAAACGGCAGGGATATTGAAACTTCATCTAGAGTTAAAAGCTGGTTATTCCCCATCGGAATCTTTGTTTATATCAGCAAAAGGGGAGAGGATTTGCGAGAATACTATTAGTGAAAGAGTAACTGAAATAGGGCGTATGGTAGATGAACAGATAAGCCCACACACGATACGCCACAGCCTACCTATAAGGCTTCTAGAAGCAGGTTCTTCAGATGTATTCGTAATGAAGGTTATGGGGCATTCATCCCATGAAATGATGGCTCATTACACCCACATTTCTCCAGAAAAAAGCAAGAAAATGTACCACGAGTTACTACAACAAGCCTAAGACCCCTATAAAACCTAGAAAAAATAAGTGTATTTTTTTCTTTACTTTAGACTAAAGTTAGACTAGACTTAGACCGTAAAACAAATGAGGGAGAATATGAGAATTTTAAACGCGATACTAAAAAGATTAACGGTTGAGGAACTAGCAGCCACCATTGGCTATAGAACTTCGACGATTTATTTTTGGAAATCGGGGAAACATAAACCCTCAAAACATGCGCTAGAAAAACTTGAAAACCTAGTTGCATTAAAAAAATTTAAGGTGTAAAATGAAAGCTATGGAACTAAAAAATATTAAATTTGAAAAAGCTTTAGTTTCCCTCGCTACTATAGATGGACATGCAGGTCAGCGGTTCAAATCCGCTCGCCAGCTATCTTTAAGACCGTACCTATCCTGGGGCGGTCTTTTTCATTTTGCACCGAAAACGGAGAGTGTAAAATGCGAACAATCAGCAAAATTGGAAGAAAAGAAGAATGTAAGATGTCTTACGACATTGGTGATGCCAAAGTCGGAGAATTCCTCGGAGAATTCCTCAAAACAGGTAATATCGAGTTCATCGATCACGCCTTGGAACACATTAAGAAAAACAACAAGTATTATCGGGTTCTTAATCCTAGCGGGGCTAGGGTTGTCGATAAATTGCCCGACAGCGCAAGCGGACACGATGAGCCCCATTATGGTCAAGAGAATCGTTTCGGCCATCTACAGAGCCGAGGGGGCAGACAAAGCCCTGAAGCCTTACGGCATCCTTTCGGTACCTTGCACTTCGCGACTTGAATGCAAGAAGATCTGCGAAAACACTGTAAAAAATAACTGGAAACGTTATCAACAATGGGGGCATAAGAAATTCCCTACCTATCTAGCTTTCCTTGCTAGTAGGTATGCTCCCATCGGTGTGTCCAATGACCCAACAAATCTAAATCAAAATTGGTTAAACAACGTGCAGCATTTTCTATACGAGGGGGTGTCATGACGCTTTACAAATGTCCAATTGGTAATTGCAGACGTAAGAACCTTACATTCTTACAATTTTTAGCGCATAGCAAAATACATATAAGAACAGCCGAATTAGGTTTGAAACTTGTGGGGAAACGTAACTTTCTTAAATCAATGAAAGGACTGGTGTGATGAATAATTTACCTGACGATGTAACTCAAAAAATGATCGACTCTCAGTATGGAGATAGCAAACCTAGAGAAGATTACGAGTTTAGAGAAGATGACAGTCACTCGTTTTCTTATGAGATTTTGGACCAGTTTCTAAACGAGCTTAAAGAACGCGGGGATGTTACCTCTAGCGAATACGCAGACCTTACAAAACATTTGGTGAACATGGGAGATTCTTACGAGCAAGCCTTACTGATAAACATTCAAATAAACTCAAAATTAAAAACATTTAAGAGGGCAGCGTAATGGCATTTGAATCTTTTAGACAAGCATTTAGAAGAAAACTTACTCGGATGTTCCCTGATATGGAATGGGCTAAAGAGTATTTGAAGTGTGTAAAAGGTAGGGATAAGGAGTTGCTCTTAAACGATATAAAACTAATGGAGAGTTATCGTGACAGCACAAGAGAAGAAAGGAAAGAGTACAAAGAGTTCCGAGCCATTATCAACAATGGAGAAATTGGGGTACACCTCACGCCAACTCAAAGCGTTCAGGTTGCTGCGCCAAAAAACACAAATAGCTCGGAAGCGTTATAAACAGAGAATTTTTGACTAAAGGGAGAGTGTGAAATGGAAAAAACAATAAACGAAAGATTGAAAGAAATACAGCAAACATTAAAAGTAACAAAAAGCCAGTTTAATAGTTTTGGGAAATATAACTACCGTAGTTGTGAGGATATTCTCGAAGCGGTTAAAAAGGTTATTGGTGATGCAACTATAACTATGAATGATGAAATGTATTTGGTTGGGGATCGTATTTACGTTAAGGCAACAGTGACTCTAAGTAATGCTGATGGGTTCATTAGTACGTCAGCATTTGCTAGGGAAGCCCTTAATAAAAAGGGGATGGATGAAGCCCAGATAACAGGCGCAGCATCGTCCTACGCTAGAAAGTACGCCCTAAGCGGTCTTTTCTGTATCGATGATAACAAAGACCCAGATGCTTCATCAGTACCCCATACGAACGGTGCGTTACAGGAGTTCATAGATGATAAGCAACTGAGCATTTTACTTGACTCAATAAAAGATAAAGAAGTGGATGAGCCTAAATTTCTCAAGTACATGGCTATTGATTCATTAGAACAAATGCCAAAGACAAGGTTCAAAAAAGCCCTTGAAGCGATCAAGGCGAAGGGGGCTAATAATGTTAGTGCTTGATGTTGAACAATTAAGCCCCGCATGGTTTGCTGCAAGGTGTGGCATCCCAACTGCATCCAATTTTGACAAGATCGTAACTACTAAAGGGGAGTCTTCTACGCAATATAAAAAATATCTTTATCAATTAGCAGGTGAGCTTGTTGCTGGCTCAAAAGAAGAGACATATCAAAACGCTGCTATGACTAGAGGTATTGAATTAGAAGGTGAAGCTAGGGAGTTATATGAACTTGTGACTGATAACGCAGTCGATGAGGTTGGGATTTGCTACGCCAATGAAGATAAGAAGTTCTCTTGTAGCCCTGATGGGTTAGTTGGTGAAGATGGCACACTAGAGATTAAATGTCCTTTAATGGCTACCCATGTTGAATATCTACTTAAAGGGAAGCTTCCTACAAAATACTTGCAACAAGTACAAGGCCAGTTATTTGTGACGAATAAAAAATGGTGTGACTTTGTTTCTTACTACCCAGGGCTAAGACCGTTGATAGTGAGAGTTAGTAGAGATGAAGTATTTATTTCTAAGTTAGAAACTGCATTAACGAATTTCTGCACAGAACTTTTAACAGTAACCATAGAAATTAAATAAGGAGGCAATATGAAAGATTTATGTATAAGAGAGTCGTACGAAGTGAATGGAGAAGAAAAAGTGTCATGGAATAAGATAGGAATTCTTTTCGAGAAAAACGGTAAAGAATACGTCAAGTTAGGTCACATTCCTAATACGCTAATCAGCGTATTTGAACAAAAAGAAAAGACCGCCCCCTCAACTGAATTACCAGAAAAAGATATTCAGTTCTAATGCCAAAGATTCGCGCAAAAGTAATAAAGTCTGGTACTAAGAATGGGCAGCTATTGTGCATCTTAGCATTAAACAGGAAAGCCCCTAAAGACGGTGAAAACGTAACTGTGAAATGGGGTAGTGAAAGAACATTACCCCAAAACTCTCTTTATTGGAAATATTTAGATTGGCTCATTAATGATGCTGGTCTTAAAGATAAAGGGCATTTCCACAGCGTACCACTACACGATAACTTTAAATCTCACTTCAAAGTTAAATCAACCTCAGTCATGGATAAAGTTGAATTTGGAGAATACTTTGACCAAGTAGATGCACTGGTTAAAGAATTCTTTGAAATTGATACAAACCCTTTCTGGGAACTGTACAAGGAGGTTTCTGCATGAGATACCCAAGTCCTGACCCACTCACAGCACAAGATATAGCAAGGTTAGATCATCAGCATGAAGCTATTAGAAATTTAATGCTAGATGGGGAATGGAGAACTTTTAGAGAGATAGCCGAAGAACTTAACCCACATTGGTCTGAAGCTTCTATATCGGCTCAATTAAGGCATTTAAGGAAGCCTAAGTTTGGCAGCTATAAAGTTAATCGTAAAAGGCGCGAAAACTCAGGATTGAATGAGTATCAAGTAATACCAACTCAAGTTTTTCAAACAGAAATGTTTGCAGCATGATTTTTGACCATTACAAGATTAACACACACAACGAGAGAATGAGTTAATAAATGGCTAAACGATTTACTGACACTGAAAAATGGAGAGATCCTTGGTTTAGGAAACTACACCCGAATGATAAGACAATTTGGGGTTTCTTAACCGAAAGCTGTGACCTTGCCGGTTTCTGGAAGAAAGACTATGAATTAGCTGAATTCCTAATCGGCACAGATTTATGTGAAAAACATCTATTGGAAACATTCAATAAAGACAAAATACGTGTCAAAGATCATGGGACTCATCTCCAAGTCGTTGATTTCGTTTCTTTCCAATATGGCGATCTAAGCAAGGATTGTAATGCACACAAACCCATCTTCAAATTAATCAAGTTATACAAAACTAAAGGGTACTTGAAGGGTATTAATACCCTACAGGAAAAAGAAATAGAAATGGAAAAGGAAATAAAGGGGGGTGTGGGGGGAAAAAAGAAGTTCGGAGAATCAGAGATTGTTTTACTGACCCAGGCTGAATACGAGAAATTAGTAAAAAGACTTGGTGAGCGTATGGCAAAGGATTACGTGGAAAGATTAGAGAATTACATAGCTTCACATGGGAAAAAATACAAATCTCATTACCACACGATTCTTAGTTGGGCTAAGAACGAGAAAGAGAAGACCCCACAAGTGGCGAGTAAGGATTACGGGCGTGATAACGAAGATTTCAAGAAATCACTAGATGAATCCAAGAGACATAATGCGCCCCCGCCAGAGGACTTTCTAAATTATGCCAAGAAGGAGGCTGTGTGAAATTTTCAAAAGGGGTAAAAGGAAAGATAGAAAAAAAGATATGGGTAGTTCTTAGAGAGATAGCTTGGATTAGAGCAGATGGAGAATGTGAAGTTTGCGGTGAGTACGGTATGTGTACTGGTGATGGATTCCAGGTTGACCACTGTATTACTTCTCAATGCGCGAAGTACAGATTTGATTTTAGAAACCTTTCTTGGTTATGCGCTCCTTGCCATTTCAAAAAAACACATTGTGTTAGTGGGGTTGATTTAGTTGTCGCTGATACGGTGAGGAAGCGAGAAGGAAGTTTTTACAGGAAATTAGTTAGCTATCACAAATCGCAAGTGCCGCACAAATGGGAGTTATTACAACTAGAAAGCCAACTAATCCTGGTGGAGGAACAACTTGAGTATTGGACAAAAAGACATGAGTAATTGGGATCATAAAAAACAGATAGGGAAACCTGATGTTAAAAAACCGGAAATATGCGTTGGTTGTGGGCGTAATGTTTGTAATTACGGGTGGACTAACGGGGGTCGCTCTTGTGTCTGCGGCCACCTTTTCACAGAACACGAAAAAGGAAACAAAGATCTGGGCGATGAGATATTTAGTAAAGACTACTAGCAAATGTGAGGTTCCAGGTAAGAGGTATATCGAATGTGGATGGATTAACAGGGATAAATTAAGGAGGAAGTAATGGCTAGTAAGAAAACATTAGAATTTCAAAAACCAAGACCTAAGGCTGAACCGCCGCTAGAAGTAAAATTATTCATAGCTAACCATATTGGGAAACCTAATCTTAAAAAAGAACAAGATCATAAAGACCAATGGAAGAATAAAGGAAACACAAGAGGGAAGTTTAATAGGTTTAAGAACCCAAAACTAAGACAAATCTGGGATAGTTGGTTTGCCACTAAAAGCAGGCCATGATAAACCTGGAAAAAATATATAAAGATGCAATTAAGTTATGGGGTAAAAAATCCCAGGTTTTAATGTGTGTCGAAGAATGTTCAGAGCTTCAGAAGAATCTCCTACATGATTTAAGGCTAGAAAGAAGCGTTAAACGAGAAGATATATTAGAAGAAATAGTAGATGTTCAAATAATGTTGGATCAAATGCAGATTATTTATGGAATTACTTGGATAGAGTTTGATTTGAAAAAATGCGAAAAGTTAAGAAGGCTTATAGGAAGAATTAAGGAGGGGTTATGAGTCTAGGAATTGGGATTGATTGTAAACGTTGTGGACAACAACTCAGTTATGAACACCCTAACTTTGATAAAGATAGAGAACTGTGTGGGAAATGTGTCTCTATTGTTGATTATGAAAAGGAGGACTTATGAGGGAGATAAAGTTTAGGGCGTGGGATAAGAAAGAAAACAAGATGTACCCCGTTGTGGTGTTGAACATCGGGTTTGGTAGAAAAGATATAGACGAAATTGCAGATCCTCCTGAAATGGTTGTGGGGACTGAATGTACTACTGCTGTCCTCATGCAATACACAGGGCTTAAAGACAAGAATGGGAAAGAGATATATGAGGGGGATGTTGTTTCTTTTGGTTGGGGAGACTCTGAAAGAGGTCAAGTCTTATTCAGCCCTAAAGTTGGTTATTACGTTTTAACTAAGAATTTGGGAACGATGTATTTCCAACATGAAGAACAGTATAAAATCATCGGCAACATTTATGAGAATCCAGAGTTGATTAAGGAGAGCCAAGATGATGGGTAAGCCTTATGGCGCTATGCATAATTTTAAACCTAGTAAAGAGTCTTTGAATTTTAAAGTTAGGGAGGGATGTTTGATGGATAAGGTGGATAAACTAGAGCAAGAAGCGAGGGATGAAGCAATAAAGATAGGTATCGCTGTAGCGGGTAAACATGCTCTTGAAGAAAAGTATCTTTTTAGTGACGGGTTGGATGAATTTTTATGTGACTTAGATGAGGTTATCACCACCACAATCCTGAAGTATAAGAGGGAGGTTGAGAGAACACATAAGATTATTGAACAATGGGATCATGTTAAGGATGAGAAAATCAAAATCTTAGAAGCAAAACTAGAGGCTGAGAGAAAAAGATACAACACTCAATATGATGTTCTTGAAAAAGCTATGGAAGGACTTGCTATTCATAAAGAAGAATACGCAAAGCTAGAAGCAAAACTGGCTGATGCGGAGCGTGATGAAAGAAAGATTTGCCATTTGTGTAGTCAGGGAATGAGCTATGACAAAGCGAGCGATGGTTGTAAACATGGACTCGCTGATGCGGAGAAGGCG
>Ga0316203_1001278_pt1 | contig 19025 bp, 17 predicted proteins | sample 6monrhotite_MG_FD_204940 | JGI IMG/M metagenome (GOLD analysis project Ga0316203, IMG submission 204940) | Microbial mat bacterial communities from mineral coupon in-situ incubated in ocean water Damariscotta River, Maine, United States -... | ecosystem: Environmental > Aquatic > Marine >... | reverse complement strand
TCGGTTCCTCCCTTTGTGTTAGATAAGAACTACGTCTTGCGTCTATCTTATCATGGCTCGTTAGAAGCCGGAATACGGGGGAGGAACCATTCCATTGTAGATTCTTGAAATCGTGTATACTATAAGGATAGGGGACGCGCATTCCATCGGGGCGCTGGAGCTAATCCTCCAAACAAGACGCCGGATATACTGACGCATCTGATTCTTTTTTTGCTAAACTTGCCTTGACAGCCGGGAGGAACCATATACTGTCACCGGACCTTTAAATACAAAGACAAGGGACTGAATGACCAAACAAGGGCTACTAGACTTTATCTCTAGCAAAGGGGATGGGAAGACCCTGGCCTTATGATTTAGGTGAGTTAGAAAACATTACAAATCAAATGATCAAACTGTGACTCCGCCATTTTTTTGCAACCCATGGAAACAGGCCAAGGCAGTTTCGCACAGGCCTCTCTAGCTAGTTTGAGCTTAGGGCAATCAGCGGCAGAATCAATCAGACCTGATGCCTTTGATTCTTGATTAGGAACGTCGTTAAGGGCCTGTTCTGGAGGTTGAGCAGCCGTGGGTTTTTGTATCCTTCGTTTATAGCTATCAGAGTTTAAGAGGGTGAGTATTTCTGAATGGATCGGTAAAAACTCTGTGTATCGATCTCTGAATGGACTGGTATCCCCTGTTTTCATCGACTCAACATTATCAGCGACGGTCAAACCGTTATCATCCTCATTGTGTCGGTCCACCCCAATGCTCAGCAAATACCTAACTTCGGCGATATTGCCTTTCATGGCTGGCCAATATAAGGCGTTGCGACCAAATGCATCCCGAGTCTGTATGTCCGTGTCTCTCTCAAGCAGCAGCTCGATGATAGCGACATATTCATATGAATCCTCTTTCACCGCTTTCAAAAAAGGGTTGAATTTTACATAGTTTGAAAGCTCTTCAGAGTGGACCATCGCATAGGCAGTGGTTAAAAACACATCCCTTCCTGAGTAGCGGTGACTCATCTTAATCGACGGGTCGCCCCCATGATCAAGTAATAATTTTGTCATTTTATAGTTTCCACCTAACACTGCTGCGTGAAGTGCCGTTAACCCAACTGCATTTTGTTCGTTGACATCGGCCCCTTTGTTTAAAAGAACTGCAGATTTTTGTTCATCTCCCAGTCTTGAAGCTGTGATTAATGCAGAGCTACAGGACTGCGCCCAAAAGGCGATGCAAAGCAGCAAAGCTAAAGAGAAAAAAGAATACGTTTGTCTTTTGAGGTTCATCGTCTACCACTATGCATAAGTTCAGTGTTTTATTGGGCCTAAATCTCTGGTCGGTTTAGCCAACTTAATTGCTTAAAAAATCAAATAATTTTCTGTAGGCTGCAATCACAAAGCTAAAGGGCACCAACGACAAATAGAAAAACAATTTGAAGTTCCTCTTAAATTCGGGGACACATGGCTAATTTTTCTTTTTTGGTCGTCATAGATTGAGTGGGCGTTTCAGGCTGGCGAGTCCCTGGAATTGGGATAGGGTGAAACCAAGCCAATTCGAAAAAAATATATCCAGCAGGGCAAAGAGCCTCAAGCCAGTTTTAAATGCCTCAAACCAGATGCTCGGGAAGACACAGCGAGAAGGGGAGTTCAGGCCTTTAGACCTAGATCAGAGGGCAACCCACCTTGAAATCCTCGGCGAAAGCTGGTATGCTGCCAGTCTAACTGGCTTCGTTAGGCCCTTGTTTTAGCTGAGCCCTATCATTGTTTCTAACTTCAACCCATTTTACCCTAAATACCCCTATCCCTTCCATTGGATTTCGATGTATTGTAACGCACGGTTAAAAACTTTTTGTTACAGGTGAACGATGAGAATACTTATCATAGAGGATGAACCATCTAATCAGTATTATTTACAGGCAATCTTAGCTCCTTATGGAGACGTTGATGTTGCGATTGATGGCGTTCAAGGGCTTGAGATGTTCAAAGGTGCTGCGTCAGAGGGCCGCCCATATGGCATCGCTTTGATTGATGTGGCGCTCCCGACAATGGACGGGCGAGAAGTGACAATGAGGATTCGGGCTTTGGAAGACGGGTTGGATTCGGTTAAAAATTCTGTCATCATTCTGAATTCAGCCAACGTATTCAGCGGAGACATTGAAAAAGCAAAATCCTGCGGCGGTGACTTGTTTTTGGAAAAACCGTTTACCCCAGATCAACTGAATGGATTTTTGCAGGAATGCGGGTTTGAACGAGGCAAGCTTTTGAAGAGAGGTTGAATTTTGACTCTTCCAAACCAGATCCCTTGATTTGGAGTCTCTTCGTGACTTCTCTGTGAATCGCCTGGTCCACAGCTTTTTTCGGTATCTGGTCTTATTTTCTGAGCCCGTTGAGCGGTCAACCGTTTCCTCTCCGTGGTCCTTGTTGTTTTGGCGTATTCACGAAGGTTTGCCGGAAGGAATAGCACCTTGTTGCCTTTCCACTTGAGGCCAAAGGTCAACCACGAAAGGCTGGGTTGTTCTATCAGGTGTATGCTTCGCTGTTTAGTTGCATATGAGGTTTACATGATATCAATCTGATGAGTCATTTTTGGGCTGTTCATTCTGGAACACAGGGGTAGGCCGGTAAAGGCTTATCAAAGATGGGCTTGTTTCCCCGTCGCTCCTCCAGGTCATACAATAAACCTTTAGCCTCAAGGCGGAACCCCCACTCCAGCGGTTCGAACCCTGGTTCTTCACCTAGACACGCCAGCTTTGCCCAAGTGGGTGGCAGGCGTTAGCGGTGCATCTGTAGTGAGGGGGCACTAAATTTTTGAGGATATGACTAAACGTCTATTTTAAACCCAAGGTCAATATCACAGGCTGCAATCCCGCCTCTGACACCCCAATTTTCGGCAGTAATTTCTCTCAGCATGATCTTTACGTTTTTATTTGGGATCCCAAAAACCTCAAGATTTTTAACAATCGTTTGATACAATAGCCTTTTAGCATCCAAAGAACGTCCAGCAAAGCAATCTATGCTGATGTGGGTATAAAACTCCGGGGATTCCCGGTCTGGCGGGCATTGAAATCGATGTGGTTGATGGGCAATGAACCGGATATTTCTATCCCCAGGGAGGATTTTAAAACTATCTCGCAAGGCAGCGTGAACTGCCTCCATGATTTGGGATTCTGTCTCGGGAGGGTACTCTTTGCGAACTTCGATGAGGACACTGGGCATGATGACTGATTGGAATGAGGTGTTTGACCGGAAATGCTGTAAAAAGGACGACTCATGTCTTCTAACCATATGATGATTCCTATGAAAAAACCATCGGTAAGTAAACCTGGGGGCTCACTTCCATTAATTCGGAATTTATGAGATTATGTAATTCAATGGAAGACCGCACTCCGATAAATTAACATTGCCTGCCTGACCTGTCATGATTGAAGTCACTTCACCGAGCTTGATCTTTTCAATGCTTGCCAAGACAACCGACGCGCTCTTGAATTTTCAAGGCTCTCTGATGGCGCAAATCCGGGGAGGGGGGATTGATCTCGATGCTCAGCGAGATGGGATCGAAGGTTTCTGGAAATCATACGAGCAGGTTTTGGCGAAAATCAGAGATTTTTGCTTAGACATGGGAGATTCGTCTGAAATCGTCAATGAAATGAACCTTAGTCTCAAAAACTTTTTAAACCAAATCGAGCAAACAGAACTGATCGTTGAACGGGCTCAAGCTGACCAGCAATTGGACCGTCAACAAGCGGAGCTCTGCCGTTCCTTGAATATCAATGTCAACGCTGAAACATCGGAAAAGTCGGTTTTGAAACAGATGCAACATGGCATCACCAACCGCCTGAGGTTGCAGGTGCAGCAGAATCATATCGAAAACCAGCGCTTCCTCGACTCTGTAGAATACGTTGACGCTATCTTTGGGGCCTTGATTGCCATTAAGACGAAGTCTCCAAAAAACCTTGAAGGAGAAGGTGTAGAAAAATATCGTCTTTTGCTGGAAAAGGTACAAACAAAGTTGGATTTGCTGGTTCAGAAGGTGGGCGGTATTCAGAAGTCGGAAGAGAAATTTATCGGTGATTTTTCCAATGTTGTGGAAAATTTTATCGAGGACGCCGAAGAGAGCGGCAGGGGCACCCTTCCCGAGGGAACCTTGAGTGATCAGATTTTCCAAGAGCGAAAGAACCGGACCAAGCTATTGTTCCAACAAGTTGCCAAATCCCGTTCATCGCTGCAGCAGAAGCAGAGGCAATACAATACCGTTGCGCCCTCCACCAGTAATCGAAGCACCCCAAGCCTGATCAAACAAAAGCCGGAAGCGAGTGCGGGCAGATGAAAGCAGGCACCCAGTCCCCAGGTTTTAGTTCCCGCTCCGTTGCATGGTGAAATAACTAAATTTTTTGTGCGACTGGCAGGCTAAACCAAAAGTTACTGCCCACTTCGGGTTGGCTCACCACCCCAACCTTGCCTCCGTTGAGTTTCATAAAGTCTTTCACTAAGACCAACCCCAGCCCGGTTCTGCCCTCGTTGCCCCTTAGGCTATGCATGCTTTTTTCAGGGGCAAACAGACAACGCTGTTTTTCTAAGGTGATCCCGATCCCGGTATCGGCAACTTCAAACACCTGCATGTCTCCCTCTTGACGGCTAGACAGCGTGATTTTGCCACCAGTATCTGTAAATTTCAGGGCGTTGTTGAGCAAGTTTCGAATGATGGTGGCGACCATGCGGGGGTCCGCATGAACCACCGCTTCCGGGGCAACTTGATTGATCAACTCGATTTCCTTCTGCATGGCCATGCTAGACAAAAGCTGGACCGCTGACTCTGCCGGTGTGCGCAGGGCAAAGTCTGAGCTTTGCACCGTTAGTTTCCCCTGCTGGTTCAAGGCCCAAATCAAAAGGTCTTCGAGCAAAACCCTCACGGTGTCTGTCGCCCCGTCAAGGCCCTGAAGGATATCTTCTTCGATTTGATAGGACCCCGTTTTGAGCAGGCCGATGAAGGAGGCTATGGTGCCCACCGGCCCCCTTAAATCATGGGCAATGATCGAAAAAAAACGGTCCTTGGTCAGGTTGGCTTCGAATAATTCTAAGTAGGCGTGTTTGGTGAGCGCTTGAGAGACACTCATCAAGAACGAAATGAAATAGGCTGCCAGATTGATCAACAAGGCGGCCAGGATCGTGTCTGGGGACAGGGCGGTGTTAACATGGAAGATGAAAAGCGTCAGGGCTGCACCGATGGGATATAGTGCCAGGCCCCATAAGCCGTTTGCAAACAAACCATACAAAACCGCACTCACAATCAAGGAACAGGCCCAGTAGGTGTTTACCTCGTTGATCAACATCATCACATTAAAAAAGACCGGCAGGGCAAGCAGCCAGACCATCTCGAAGTGGACTCGCTGATAGATGGACCACATGCCCTGGCGGGGGAGTAGAAGCAGGCTGGAAAAAAGCAAAGCGTTTGCTAGGCGCATGGGGAACGACTCCCAATAGCCCGCTATTTGTGACAAAATAACATAAAAAATCGGATGGCCAACCAGGGCGACCACCACAAAATTGCTGATTAACTTCTGGACTAATAGATAATCGGGCCGTGTATATGCAGCCAGAAATTCCTTAGCCGTGACAGAAAATTTGAACAATCTGTTTTTTTGCATGGTCGAGCGGTTTGGAATTGGTTGAGCTTTAAAAAATTAGATATAACAAATGCCTGACCTCCCCAGGGTTCTGAGGCGACTGAGTGGCAGAAGAGCCGCATAATCCCCTCGGAATGGGTATCCCAAAGTTCAGAGAGTCAGCGGTTGTTTAAGGTTGTCACCCATGGGGAGAGGGGGACCGACGGGATCAACTGGATGATGTTAGGTAAACACTATCAATCAATGAGCAGCACAGCAAATTCGATTTCAGGGACTTTTTGTGTACCGGCCACTAGCCCTTGAGTCGTTCAGCTTCTTGCTTGAAAGCCTAGCCCTCAAAGGAGAAGGCCGGGTTCGTCATGTTCCTAATAAATTGATAAATCAGGCAACCCTGAAACAAGTCATCTCGACCGTTTATCTTGAATGGTAAGCCCAGGACAGAAAGGGTTCCGTCCCAAGCTAAATCAAACTGCCACCCGGTTTTGTTACAACTTAAAATGCCCCATTTTGCTGCGCAGGCTGTCAGAGATGGAGCTCAACTCCAGGGCGGTTTTGGAGATTTCCGCCGTCGTTTGGGAAAGCTCCTCTGCTCCGGCTGCATTGGTGCGGGAACTGTCCGTCAGTGCGTCAGCGGTATCCGAAATTTGGAGGACCGTTCCGCTCTGCTCGGCGACCGACTTATTGACTTCTTTGATCAATCCAGAGATTTCGTTGATCTGGATGATGATCTGCTCCAACAGCCCGCCGGTATTGTCGATGATCTGTTTACCCTCGTTGACCCGACTGACGCTGTCGTCGATCAGTTGATGGATGTTCTCAACGGCACCGCTGCTCCGTTCTGCGAGGTTGCGAACTTCATCGGCGACCACCGCAAACCCCTTACCGAGTTCACCAGCTTTGGCCGCCTCAATGGCTGCGTTGAGACTCAACAGGTTGGTCTGAGTGGAGATATCGGTGATTACGTTGATGATACCCTGTATTTTTTTGCTGCTGTCTTCGATTCTCGCCATCGACTGGTTGGTGTCGGCCACAGCGAGGGTGCCTTTTGAGGCATTTTCTACCGACTCCAGCGAGATATCGTGGCTTCGTTGTACTTGAGCCGTGATCTCTTGGTTGCCTGTCACGATTCCCTTGATCGCTTGGTTGATCCCGCCCAGTTCAGTGATCTCTTTTTCTAGGTTCAAGGCGATTTCGTTGGCACTACTGCTCATCTCGTCGGTGCTTGCTGATAGCTCTGTTGAGGCAGCGGCGACAGTCGTCGCATTTTCGTCAACTTCGATCAGCAGGTGGTGGATGTTGTCGATAAACTGGTTGACCCAGGTGACCAGGGTGCCGATCTCGTTTTTGCTGGAAAATTGAATCCGTTTGGTCAGGTCGCCTTCTCCTTCAGCGATGTCTCGTATCCGCTCTGTTACTTCCAAAAGCGGTGGTACGATCCCCCGGTAGGCCCAGACCAGGGAGACGAGGACCAAGACAATACAAAGAAGGACCAACAGCAACGTCATGATCACCGCCTGATTGGCTTCAGAGGCAAGGGATTCCGCCGACTCATTCAGGTGATGGATGATGTAGTCCTCAGCAAGTTTGATTTGGCCAATCCGTTGGGTCGCCTGCCCGAACCAAACTTCAGCATCTTGAGCGAAACCCAGCCGTTCTTCAGATTGGAACAAAATCTTGCGGAAGCCCTTGACCGCCTCCGTAGAAGCGAGGAACGCCTGTGTTTTGAGCTTTTTTTTCATCTCCTCGGTGGCAAAGGACTCAAAGAGATTCATCAATAACTCTTGGTTGTTGACCAAGCTGACGACCTTTTGCATCTCGCCGTGGGTCATGATGTCTTTGCCAAAAATATTGGCGGTGACCGCTCGCTCTACACCGGCTTTCTCAGAGGTGCTGACCAGAGCGTAGAAGGCGAACAGCCCGGTCGTTAGTTTTGCGTGGTGGCTTCGCTCGGCCCCTCGCAGGATGATCGCCATCGACACTTCGTTGGCCCAGCTGTAAAAGGGGACCACTTCGGTCACATCCACCTGTTGGTTGTCGACCCGGCGGCGCATTTGGCCAAAGTCATTTAAGACCTTCACCAATCGTTCGATCATTTCTTCGGTTTTGGGCTCCAGGTGCCCTGCTTGGGCTTCGATTTCGGCCCGAACCTCCGCTATCTTACTGTCAGCTATTTTGCGCTGCTCGGGAAGCTGCTTGGCAAACTTCACGCCCTTGGTGCCCAGGAAACCGGCACTCATGCCCCGTTCCTTCTGGACCTCAGTCATCATCTCCCCCAACTCGTGGAGTAGATCAATGGATTCGTGCAGTTCGTGAATTTTTTGGTTTTCGGTCCAACGTGCATCCACCTCTAAGAAGGCGAAGTAAAAAATCACCATGAGGGGAACGATGAGGATGCCGATTAATTTGGTACGTATCATGAGGGCCTTTGGCTGCCGATGAGAGAAAGCCATATCTCGGCTGTAATTGATGTTACGCCTCAGCAGAATAACTTTCAACTTTATTCTGGATGATACTTTGTTTGTAAGCCGGGAATTGGCTTGTTTTGGGTTTATATAGAGGCCACCATCCAGCGTTTGAACGAATTGGATTTGCCCCCTTTCTGCTGCGCTTCAGATTGGGGCTATAACGGGACACTCAAAACGGCCTCCGTACAGCGGGGCCTCGAAGGAAGGGTAGGTATCATCAATCCGCTTGGACAACATCAAACCCTCTGAGGCGGTTGAGTGCCAAAGCCAGCTCAAAGGGCCGGAAGGCGGCGAAATGCCCGGATACCTGATCGCTCAAGACATCGAGCCCTTGGGTGTGGATGTCCTCCATCACGAGGTCAATGATTTGCCGGATGGATTGGGTCTGATCCATGTATCTTTTTGCGTAATCAAAGGCATAGGCGATGGCCTTGGTCTGGGATAATTCGATCAGCTGTTCCAAGTCGGTCAAATCAACCACCGTAGCCCCGAAGTGAAGCTGGTGGGCTTCTGTGGCGTAGATCCTCTTTTTGCCATATTCACTGAGTGGATTCACGGTGTTGCCCAGGGGAAACCGTTTTTTCACCTCAAACAGACCTGCCCCCGCTTCGACGTCCCTTTTCCCGGTTGCGGTCCGGGCAATTTCGTGGGCTCGCTCGGTGACATCGACAGGCAGGTATTGGTTCATTTGAATGACCAAATCGGACACCTCAAAGTAGTCGCCCACCCCGCCCAACACAATGATCGAAGAGATGTTTTTGTTCAAATACAGCGGCTTGACGTTGTCGATGTAGGCGGTGATAGGCTCGTCCTGTTTCTGAACCAGCCGCTGCATTTTTGAATCTCTGACCATGAAGTTGGTGGCGCAGGTATCCTCGTCCATCAACATCACCTGGGCCCCCGCTTCCATGGCTTCGATCAGGGTCGCCGCTTGGGAGGTGCTGCCGCTGGCGTTCTCCGTAGAAAAAGAAGAGGTGTCTTTCTGTAAAGGTAGGTTCCTGATAAACGGGGAAATGTCCGTTTTGACCACACTCCGACCACTGTAAGCCCTCACCTTCACGGTAGAGCTTAAAGACACAGCTCGCTCCCGACCGTCCCCTAGGATGTGGTTGTAACACCCCAGCTCCAGGGCGTTGAGCAAGGTTGATTTCCCATGGTAACCGCCACCAACAATCAAGGTGACACCCTTGGGGATACCCATGCCGGAGACGACTTCCCCGCTAGGTAAGGATATGTTTGTTTTTAGGCTTGTTGGGGATAAAAAAGGGACCACAACATCACTCGGCCCTGGCTCGTCGCTGGTCCCGCTTTTCCGGGGTAAAAGGGACAAATCGGCGATGAAGGCGACCAACCCCATGGGGGCAAGCTGAGCACGCAGGAACTCTGCCTCTTCGGCGGTTTCAATGTGGCGAGAGAGTTCGTCTGCATTGACGTTGCTTTGGAATAAAGCCAATTCCACGATTTGTGGGAGCTCTTGCAGCAGCATCTGTTCGGCGGTCTTGGCGTCTACGGTCCTGCCTTTGGCAGGCATCCCCAGAAAGCAGCGCACTTCGATGGTTTGGTCGTCGATGACCACCGAATTCCGCTCTAAGATCGCTTGTCCAGGCTGGTTGATGGTGATGATTCCGCTGGACCCGGTGCCCCGCCTGCCCTTGGATACAGCTTCACAGGCCTTAAAAAACTGGCGTGCTAGGTAGTCACAAAAGGCAACCTGTTGGATCTTTGTTTGGATATTGAAACGAACCATTTGGTCGTCCTGACGGCTGACCCGAACCAGATAAGTGCCTGTATGTGGGGGAGCGTAGGGGTCTTTGGGGATGCGAAGGACGGTGAGTTCGAACCCCTTCGCAAAACGATACTCCCCCTTGAGGGATTGATACGCACCATAGTCCCGGCCATTGATGGCACCCAGTTTGTCTTTGAGGGATCTTTCATTCATCGCCAATCTCCATCATTGAATTCAGAACCAGTTGAAACATTTTATCACTTGATAACCTGAAAAACTAGGTTTTCAAAGTTTTTTTCGATTTGAACAGTTTATGATCCACAGTGTTCTCCAGTGGACCCCAACTGTCCAGACACGATCCTCATCCGGGGCCTGCACACCCCTAAAGCCGGTAGGCGAACCTGCCCAATAGTGACGTAGGCTGTCAAAACAACATATCAGCGATGCTCAGGATAGACGAACTGCTGAATGGGCACTGGGCTCAACACCCATGGATGCTAATCAAGCATGAAACCGGCAAGACCCCAGCGCCCTGCCAGTCCCTGCCTGTTGGGAGTTGGCCTGTGTTATCGAACATCCATCGCAAGGGCGGCGCACAAGTTTAAGTCCTGTCAACGGCGGTGTTTCTTTTTCCGCCCCAGCGGGGACTTGAGAAGATATAAAATGCCGAAATGGGCAGGGGGATGGGCACAGGTTTGGAAAGCTGCCTAGCCGATTGACTGAAGAAGTGGACCAAAAAGATGGGGGCTGGCCACGTCGGGCCTTGAGGCATATGACATCCCTATGCCTCCACCTTCTTTAGTTGCCTGTCGTCTTCTACTGAGTCCCATATTTTTTTTCTAAAATATAGGCTACTTGAAAAAGAATTAAAAAGACCAAGGATGGTGCAAAGTATTGTGCGGGGTCCCCTTTAAATATATGTGAAGAAAAAGCACCTAACATAGCAATGGTAAATCCAGCATGGGCCCACTCACGAAGCAAGTTTGATTTAGTCTGCCAAAGTGAGGCGATCCCGATCAGGTATGCACTGCCCAAGATGGTGAGTAGGTATTCGGGGTAACCCAAATGCTGCATGTTGCCGATCATCTCATCGCTATGCATGAGACTTTCTACGCCTGCTTTGGCGAAAACGAGGCTTAGTAAAGCACGAATTCCGATCCAACTATATTTTACCTTTGATGCATTTTCTGGCGCTGTCTCTAATGTAGTCGTCATCTCATTCTCCTGCCCTGTGTTGTTAATGGGATCAAGCCTTTTGTTTGCTTTCATCCCACCCAAAGAGTTTGGGTATGTACTTGCCTCTACAATATATTGTTGCAATAATGAGGTCTATATTAGTTGTTGGTTTTCATAATTCCAAAAATGAGACAATGGATGTACGATAGTGATGCCCTGCTCTTTGTAAAAGTTGCTCAACTAAAGAGCTTTACCAAAGCGGCACAATTCTTAAAAATCCCCAAAGCAACGTTAAGTCGTCGGATTTCTAGTCTGGAGGAGCAGCTTGGGGTCCGCCTCTTAGAAAGAACGACCAGGAGTATCCACCTGACCGATGTAGGAACGGGCTATTTAGCCCATTGCGAACGAATTGTAGAAGAGATTCAAGAAGCGCAGAACTACATCGCCGGAGCAAGGGCAGAGCCTAAAGGGACCTTGCGGATCAGTGTCGCTGTTGATATCGGGACGAATTATTTTTCCGAACTGTTTGTTGATTTTATGAAGCTCTATCCGGGTCTTTCAGTCGAAGTGGATTTAAGCCAACGAATGGTCAACCTTTTAGAAGAGGGAGTGGATGTCGCTATTCGAGTTGGACAATTGTTGGACAGCAGCTTAATCGCCCGAAAAATAGGTGAGGTTCCGCTTGGGCTTTATGCCCATCCTGATTTTTATAGTCCTAGAGAGATCCCCAAAAACCCGGAACAGCTGAACCCAAAAGACTGTATTGGCCTGAATCATCGGAACAACCACTGGAGCTTTACCAAGGATAAAAAGGAAATCAAGATTACCCCCAAGCACAGATACAAGGTCAATAGCCTGACTCTGGTCCAAAAAGCAGTGATGAAAAAACTGGGGATTGCCCTGCTCCCGGAGAGCGTCTGCAAGCCATACTTGGGCAGTCAACTGATCCCCCTGCTTGCAGAGTACAGAAAACCAACGGCTAATATTTATGCTGTATACCCAAGCAAGAAAAATATTTCCCTGAAGCTAAGTCGTTTTTTGGATTTCTTGAATGAACAAATGAAAAATGATTCCTCCAGCACAGACGTCTGATAGGGGTTGCGCAACCGATAAGTTTGAGTCGATTGGAACGAGGGGGCACCGGCGTTTCAGTGGAGCGACTTGATGCAATCGCTCAATGTCTAAAAATTCCGCTAAAAGAAATATTTAATTTTGATGGCAGCGATGAAAACATGGGTGAGATTGAACTCATCACTGTGAATATCAAGAAGCCTGATGGAACAGCTGTCTTTGAGGACTTTGGGGTTGAAGGCTGATTTTAGAATTGGTTAAGGCAGAATCGAAAGACAGGAACGAGGGGTTTCGGATTACGAGCTTGGGGCTTGTTTACAATCTTGGGGTTGAATGCTGAGGGGCAACTTAAACAGGCGATTTAAGATTGAGTGCTTTACCCCGATTACCTAGTGGTTGGGAGAGTGGCTTCCAATTCTCCATCATCTTTCTCTACGCAATACAAAATGTTTGGTCGAAGACTAATTATCAGATTTTCTTTACACAAGTTATTGTAGTGAAATAACTTGTTGCGCACTTAATGAAGTTTGTAATATTCTCAAGTTGTAAAGTGAAACCAATTTATCGGGATAGAATTATGGGGCTTCAAACACAATTCAATAAATTTCATAAGAAAATTAATCTTACGAGACAAGATCAAGCGTACAAAAACGCTAGAGAAAAAGACGATAGCATTTTAGAGAAAATTAGAGAGTCTTTCAAAAAAGAGGGACACCCAATTATAAGTGATTTTATTCAAGGCTCTCTAAAAACCTGCACTGCAATAAAAAGTGTTGATGGTGATTTTGATATTGATAGAGCTATCGTAATTGATGCTGAAAAAGCACCGGACAATCCTGTTGATGTTAAATTAATAGTCTTGGACGTTTTAGAAGCTAGAGGATTTAAAAATGCGACTATTAAAAAACCCTGTGTCACCGCTGATTATGCCAGCTTAAATTTGCATATCGATTTCCCCGTGTATACGAAGGATGGTGACAAGTATAAATTAGCGATTGGTAGAAAAAATTCTACATCTGAAAATAGAAAATGGGATAATTCGGACCCTAACGGACTTCAAGAATGGGTGAATGATGATAGGTATCATCAAAAAAAATGGGATGTTTTGACCGATGTTGAGTTTAAACAGTTTAGGCGTGTGGTTCAATATCTCAAACGTTGGCGTGATGAACAATATACGAGTTCTTCAGAACGGAAAAAGGTTTATTCAATTGGCTTGACTGTAATGGTAAAAAAAAGCTTTTGCCCTTCAGCCGATGATGAAGGAACCCCAAATGATTTGTTAGCCATTAAAGATACGGTACTTTGTATTCTGAGCCAGTCTGAGTTTTTTATTGATTTAGGCGATGACAAATACGACCTTATAGTAAAATTACCAAAATCACCTCATCGTGATATTTTCAATGATCATGGTAGCACAGTTGCTACTAAGCTAAGAAATAAATTTAGTACATTAACAAAAAAAATTATAGAAGTTGAAATAGAAAAAGATTTGAAGAAACAGTGTGAGATCCTGCAAAAACAGTTTGGTGTAGACTTCCCTATACCAGAGATAGACGGTGGCAGTAGCAAAGCGATATATGCAACAAGTGGTGTTTCTAGTTCCTCTCAGGGAGCATGAGTTTGGATATGATTCTTCAATACCTCCGAGAAAAGGGTATTGAGTGTACAAGAGAACGAAACCAATCAGGATATATCACAATAACCTCTTCTCATACATTAAATTTAGAATTTTCAATTCTTATTAAAGGGTATATACCACATTCTAGCAATTTTACAGAGTTGCCATTATTTATGCTCTGCGACAGAAGTAAATTTGGTCAACTTGCGCATGTTGGGTGGAAGCAAGGTGAAAAAGACGAAGGCAATATTTGTGCTGGTTCAACTGATAATTTATCGCTAAATTTCGGAAAACCGGAGCTGCTTTATTATGATGCTTTAATACGGGCAGTAGAAACTATCAAACCATGTATTATTGATCCAGAGGAGAATAACAAACAAATATTAAAGGAATTCGAAGCCCACTGGATATGGCAAAAATCTGAACATATGAATAGAATATTTTGTGTTTCATCGTTCAAAAAACAGATTCAAGAGTTATCGGTTAAGCTACCTGTATCTCAAGATGCTGGTGGTTTAAGTCGTCAATATATGGCTTGGAATAATACTAATAAGGATTTCAATAAAATTTATACAATTCAGTCTAGCTGGGATGATACGAAACGAAAGTTGAATGGTAAGGCTTGTCAAATTTCAATCGACCCACAGATTCATCCACCCCTCAGAGAGCAAAATATCGCGGAGTGGTGGGAAGAACAATTGCTAGCACTAAACGGAGAAACAAAACGAAAGTTAAGGCAGTTTTCTCGAAGGAATAGAGCAAAAGAGTTTTGGATTATTTGTACTACAACCGTTGAAAATGAAGTTATCTGGTATGCTATTAAATGCTCCTCCCCTACAAAAGAAAAAGTCCCTTTATGTAGAGAAAAAATTTCAAAGTGGGTAATGGAAGCATGGGCGGTTGATGTGCATTCAAAAGAACAATTACTCCCTAGAAGCGGTGCAAATTTAGATCTTTCATCTCAAAAAGTTTGCCTAGTAGGTTGTGGTTCGGTAGGTAGCTTAATTGCCAATGCTCTTGTCGGGGCAGGTTTTCAAAATCTGACATTTATTGATCATGATATCTTTGAAATTCAAAACTTATATCGCCATCGACTCGATATGTTGTCAGTGAGTTGTGATAAGGTTAGTGCTTTAAAATACACCTTCGAATTTGGACACCCTTGGTTAAGGATTACTGCTTTAAAAGATAAACTTCTCTCAGATTCTTCAAAAAAAGAGTACTTAGAGGCAGATTGCATAATTGTAGCCATAGGCTCACCGACTGAGGAAAAATATTTTGACAGTTTTTTGAGTACAGAAAATTCAAATAAAGCCATTATTTATACATGGTTGGAAGGGCATTCAATTGGAGGTCATGCTGTCTTAGTGCATCCAGATTCAAAAGGATGTTTACAATGCGCATACGTTGATCCAGAAACATCTTTGCCAAGTTTGAATTCAAATTTAAATTTTTTCTTACCTAATCAGGCTTTTGGAAAAGATATCGGTGGCTGTGGTAATCTATTTTTGCCTTATTCACAGATTGATGCATCCCAAACAGCTAATATGGCTGCAAAATTAGCAATCGAATATCTCACGGGACAGATCAAAAAATCTGTTAAAATTTCGTGGAAAGGGAAAAGAAACCATGCCGAGAAAGCTGGCCTAAAATTGAGTCATCGCTATTATCGCTTTCAAAAGTCTTTACAAGAGTTAGATCTGTACAACGAAGAATGTCATGTCTGTAACAAATAAAACAATTGCAGAAACTCTATATGGTGAAGGTCTTATTGTTCATATATTATCGCCTGTAAAAGTTGTTTTAGACGGAGCAAAACAGACTGAGTCCGATGATTCAGAAGGATGTGGAGTTTTGATTGGCTCACTTGACTCTGATTTTTCACGAATATGGATAGAAGAACTCACAACATGCTTGCCCAATGACAAATGTGGAAGAAATTTTTTTCATATTCAAGATTCAGGTCACCAAAAAGTGGTCATGCAAAGCCATAGACGTTCGAAAGGACAACTCAGATATCTGGGGACTTGGCATTCTCATCCTGAAGAACATCCGACTCCCTCACAGCAAGATAAAAATGGATGGGGAAAAGTCATTAAAGAAAATCCAGAATTTCATAGATTCATTTTTATTATAATTGGTCATAAATCTTTAGTAGCATATGTACCTATTAGAAAGCGTTATGCTCCTCTCAAATTTCAGCAATTAAAACAATGAGTAATTTTTTCAATTGGACTTTAAAGGTAATAGCTACCTTTAAAAAAGATATTGGCTTTAAAATCGGAAGCTTTTTGGTGGCTACTGGGGTATTTATATTATCCGGTGGATTTGTATTTTCGGCAAAGTATCAAAATGCGGCAGGGGAAACTCTTGAAATTTCTTATGACAATGCCCTATCATGGTGGCTAATCGGATTAGGTACGGTTTTTTGTTTTGCGGGTTTATTGGTCTTAGTTAATCGATATTATTTATTTGGTAAAACGAAAGATGCTATTTTAATTTATGCATCGGGTTTTCAAAATCAATATCCTGGGCCGCCAGTTGCAAGCTTACCGCTCATAGATCGATTTACAGCAACAACGATAATATTCTCGATTGAGGATAGTTATGATACCTCAGAAATCATTTTAGAATACGCTTATTATAAGAAGCTGATTGCCAATAGACAAGATTATGAAACTGCAAAAACTATATATTTGGCAGGATTAGGAAGTGTACCCTATTTGTTCAGCGTTGGAGCATTATTCCGGGATGGTCATGCAATAGTAACTCTTCTTGAACATGAAAGGACAACGGGTTGGCATACATTGAAACACTTCGGTGAAGAGAACCCTTTAATTTATTTGTTGAATAATCAAAAAATTGACTTAGATGCTGCGATTTTAAAAATTCAGGCAAATAAACACAACCAAATAGCTCTTGCTCTCTCATTTACTTTTGACATAGTGATTACTCAATTACCGCAGGGAATGGGCACAAACACATTATTCTTAGTTCCAGGGTCAGGGTCAAGTTATGATGCTTTTTCATCGGAAAATGTACAAAATAAAACCATGAAATTGGTGGCGCATACTATGCAGAGACTTGCTGCAAAAGCCGACGAAGTTCACCTGTTTATTGCAGCACAGTCCTCAGTTGTCATGAACCTGGGAAGATTATACCAAAATGGTGCACACGGACCTTTGGTGATACATAATTACGATCCTGATCAAAAAAAATACGCATGGGCAATTCGGTTTAATAAAGGAAATATTGGGAAGTATACAATTTAAAAAATTCATTACCTCATTAGCCTAAACTTGGTCGCTTAACAAAGTAGATTATTTCTATTATTTTCCTTGCACCCTACACACTAAAATAAATCCAATGGCTACTTGATGGGCGCCCAAATGGGTGCAGGGGAGCACTTCGACGCCCATCACAGCCTAGCTCGGCCATCCACTGAAACCCCCCACCCCCCGCAAGCCCCTGTCCCTGAGGAGCTGGATTGTCTCACATCAAATCCCAGCAATGGAGGCCAGGGGTTCGAGTCCCATCACCCCCCCTTTCCTTTCGGGACCCCTGGAGTCATGTTGATTGAGATGTGGGAAAGCTGGGCCGAGGCGGGGGGCAGCCTGCTCTTTGGGTTAGCGTGCCTACGGCCCAACGAATGGCCCCTGTTTTTTTATACATGGCTAAGAGGCAGTCCACCCATCTCTAGGGACGTTTTGTTTGGTTGCCCCTCATTTTTCCGGGATAGTCCTCCCTTATTTTGGGGTGCTGTGGTGGGGAGGGTTGTTCAAAGATGATAGAAAATGCAACCCTATGAGGTATGAAGACTCTTAAACAGAAACGTTATAAATGGTTGGTGCTTGGGGTGTGCCTGAGCTTTCTAGGCCCGCTTGGCGAATGGGTGCTGTTGAGCTCCCTGGCGAAGGATGCACAGGAATCTATTGTCCTTTCGTACCTCTACGCTGAAGCCACGGCTCTGATTGTGTTCGCTTTATTTGGTTTTATGCTGGGGGTGTATGCCGACCGCATGGAGCATTTGGCGATGAGAGACCGCTTGACCAACCTCTACAATCGGCATTTCTTGATGGACCGCTTAAGTGAAATGTTCCATTTGCAGCAGCGGTATCACGAACATTTTTCGTTGATCATGTTGGACTTGGATCACTTCAAGAATGTAAACGACGTACACGGGCATCTTGTCGGCGACATGACCATCAAAGCGGTTGCTGAGACGATCACCGCCCAGTTGCGTGACACCGATATCCCCTGCCGTTTTGGAGGCGAGGAGTTCTTGGTGCTTTGCCCTCACACCAACCTGGAGGAGTCTTTCCAATTCGCTGATCGAATCCGGCAAGCGGTGTATGATTTAGATGAAGGTAGCCTGGGCTTCCCAGGGCCTCAAAGCATCTCTGCGGGTGTGTACGAAGTCCAGGACAGCCAGCAACTCCCCTTACCTCAGGTCATGACCTTGGTGGATAAAGCTCTCTATACCGCTAAGGAAGCAGGCCGCAATCAAGTGGCTCGTGGAAACTCAAATTTAGGTCAGAAGCAATGATAGCAACGCAGCAATTGAAGCAATTTCTTTCAGACTATGAGCGATATGAAGTAGAAGTTTTAAAGCCGACGGAGGGAGACATCCAAAATCTCCTGAGTCGCTGGGAAAACCCTGAATATTGGGAAAAATACGCCATTGGAGAAGGCGTGGCCACCCCATCTCCAATACGGATGGCCTTGGTCAGGATCAAGCACCCGGAAAAAGTGGTCGATAAAATCTATCGCAAACCGGATTTATTCCCAGGGGGGCTTTGCAGCCAAAGCATTCACCGGATGCATGATGCCATAGGGGTTCGAGTGATTGTCTACTTCACCTCGCAACTACCGCTGATCGACAAGGAGCTGCGAAGCTCTGGGCATTTTGAAATTTCCGAAGATACACCACCAGAGGCCTACTCAACCCCGGACCTGCTCAAGCGATCTGGTCTTGACCACATCGAACAGAAAAATAAGGAAAGCGGCTACGCCTCGATACATTATACGGTCAGGCTAAAGGACAGTGCCCTGCCAGATCAGGAGCGACCCTGCTTTGAGGTCCAAGTCAGAACCATGGCCCAGGAACTTTGGAGTGAGTTAGAGCATGTCCTCGCCTATAAACCGGAAAACAGACCCCATTTTTCCGCTAAACGCCGTTTGCAGATTCTAAGCAGAGAGATCAGCAGCATCGATGCACAGTTTAATTTGTTATACGAGGAATTGATACACAACCAAGAAATTGCAGGCTATCAGGAATCGGACCGGCTCAATTTTGAGAACTTGCCGAAGGTGTTGATGGAAGTGGGGGTCAAATGTTCGTTACAGAACTTGAACCCTATA